>Ga0080004_1141948_pt1 | contig 55428 bp, 39 predicted proteins | sample WasSprMetagenome_FD_69207 | JGI IMG/M metagenome (GOLD analysis project Ga0080004, IMG submission 69207) | Sulfidic aquatic microbial communities from Washburn Spring, Yellowstone National Park, USA - WS (SPADES assembly) (version 2) | ecosystem: Environmental > Aquatic > Thermal springs > Hot...
AAGAGAAAAACTCATATTACTATTTTCTTTTACTCGCCAGTCAATCTGATTTAAATACTGGTTTATCAAGTCAAGGTTTGCCTTTGTTGTTATTTCTCTTATTTTTGCATGCTGTTCTCTGTAAATTATATATGCTTTTGCTGTTTTTTTATAAGGAGAATGAAGTAAAACCTCTTCAACTATATCTTGTATTTCTTCAACAGTAGGAATTTTATCCTTTATTAATTCAGTCGCAAGGTCAAGAACTTTTATTGTTAATTTTTTCGCAATATCCATTCCAAATTCACCTGTTGCCTGGCCTGCCTTAAAAATTGCATTTGTAATTTTTGATGAATCAAAATCAACAATTCTTCCATCTCTTTTAACTATCTTTTTGAACATTTCTACCTCCTATTTTTTCAATTTCTTTTAAAAATTGTTCAACATCTTTAAATTCCTGATAGACAGAAGCAAATCTTATATACGCAACCTTATCAAGTTTTTTTAATTTTTTAATTACCATATTTCCTATTTCCTTAGAACTTACTTCATCTATAAATTTTTGCCTTAAGGAACCCTCAATATCTTCAACAATTTTATTTATCTGGTCTGTACTTATCGGTCTTTTTTCACATGCTTTTTGAATACCTGTAAATAATTTCTCTCTGCTGAATTTTTCTCTTCTACCGTCTTTTTTTACAACAATAAGTGGCTTCATTTCTATTTCTTCATAAGTTGTAAATCTTTTTTTACATTTCAAACAAATTCTTCTTCTCCTCACCAAAAGTCCATTTTCTATCTCTCTGGAATCAATAACCCTATCTTTTAAATACCCACAAAAAGGACATTTCATTTTCAATATATTGTAGAACAAATTTTATAATACAACAACATATTGTAATTTTATTATAACAGGAGTAAATTTTTTGTCAAGTTTTTTTTCGGATTAATAAAAAGAATTAATAGGCAATTCAAAAATTTATATATTTAAAATAAAATTTACAGAAGTTTTCAATGAATTTTAACTATTTATTTACCACAGGTTGAACAGGATGTTGCTGAACAGGTTGAACAGGAAGATTTTGTTCCTGAAGAAAGCCCCTTTTCTTCTCTTTCTTTTCTTTTATATTCTTCACTTCTGTATTCAGTTGTATAAAAACCCGGTCCTTTAAAAATAATACCTCCTCCAAGCCCTATTATCCTTTTTAAAGTTTCATTTTTACATTCAGGACATATTTTCAATGGTTCTTCTGTCATTTTCTGAAATTTTTCAAATTTATATCCACAATTTTTGCATTCATATTCATAAGTTGGCATATCTTCCTCCTTTTTATTTTTTAGATAATTAAATTTACCCAAAAGTTTCAAATGTGTCAATAGCCCTTATAAACACTAAGAATTTCTCCAAAATAAACCCTGTGATAGTTTCCTAAAGGGTATATCTCTTTTTTTATACCCCCATTAATAAAATCAGGATTAATATCAGTTTTTGCGATTACTCTACATTCAAAATTGATAAAACACTCTTTTATAATAGGAGATTTTACATTTTTTGATTCTATTAAATTCAACCCGCTTTCTTTAAATTTATCAACATTCCTCCCTGAAACACTCCCGAAATAGTTAATAACTTCTTTATAATCATCCTCTGCAATATTTACTGTAAAATCACCTGTCTCTTCTATCAAAAAATATGTATATCTTGATGGTCTAACGAAAACAATAAAAACAGGTCTACCCCAGACAATCCCTATATTACCCCATCCAATTGCCATGGCATTTGGTCTTCCATTTCCATCAACTGAACACAATAATCCTCTACCGTCTTTAAGTCCATCTATCGTTTCTTTCAAAATTTCTATAAAATTTACTTCCTTTTTCATAATTTACCCCCTTTTAATACTTCTTTGAAAAAATCTGTTGTTTCCTCAATTACTCTTTTTTCGCTCTCTTCTGTTGTAAATGTATGTCCTCCTTTATCAAGTATTAACATTTTAAGATTAATCGCATTTTTATGAAATTTTTCAAAATAAAAAAGTGCGTGTTTTAAATCAAGAGAAAGGTCATCTTTTGTGTGAATAATAAAAACATTTCCGTTGTATTTTTCAGTAAATTCTTTCATATCAATTTTTTCAATTGACTCAATAAAATCCTTTCCAATATAATGACCCATTCCAGGAATATAACATCTACCATATTTTTCAATTTTTTCTCTTATTTTTTTTGTTAAAATCTTTTTTTTAATAATTTTTGGAAAAGCAAGTGGAGACCACAAACATAATGCCTTTACTTCTTTAAATTTATAAGCAACATAAGTAGCAGTGACCGCTCCCATTGAAAGACCGCAAATTCCAATTTTTTCCTTTTCAATGAAATCAAATGTTTTTAAAAATTCCATTGCCTTTTCTCCATCTTTCATTTCTGTTAAAAGAGTCATTTCTTCAAAATTTCCTTCACTATCACCTGAACCATAAAAATCAAATCTTAAAACAGAAAAACCCTCACCACATAATTTTCTTGCAAGTTTTGTAAAAATAAAATGGCTTTCACATTTATTACCTGTGAAGCCATGAAAAAGTATAATTCCAGGAGATTTTTCTTTTTCAGGAATATGAAGAACTCCAGATAATTTGCCTTTACTTCCATCAAAAACAACCTGCTTTTCCATATAACCTCCTATATTAAAGGAATAACATCTTCTACTTTTATCTTTTCAAGACATTCTTTATCTTTACAATCTTTCATTTTTGCATATTCACATGGACTGCAATCTACTTTTTTATAGACAATTTTAACATTTTTTCCTCTTGGAGCCCAAATAAAAGGAGATGTAGGTCCAAATATAACTATTGTTTTTACACCTGTTATTGAAAATAAATGTGAAATACCAGAATCGTTTCCAATATAAGCAATTGTTTTTTTGGCAATCTCTATAATTTCATCAAAAGAAGGATTTATAATTATTTCTCCATTAAAATTTTTAAACCAGAATTCACAATCCTCTGCTGGTCCAAGAATAATTTTTACATTTTTCAGTATATTTGCAAGTTTTAAAAAATTTTCTTTTTGCCAGTTTTTATTTATATTACCACTCCCTGGATGAATAACATAAAATTCTCCTTTATTTTCCAAATTTAAATCTACATAAGAATATAAGTTTTCACCAAATATTTTTTTCAGTGGCTCAAGTAAAAAATCTGTTATATGAATATTGAGTTTTTCTTTTTTTACAGGATGGAAAAATATTTTCTTTTTGAAATTCTTTTTTAAATTTTCTCCTATTATTTCATTCTCATCTGTATATGAAACAATAATATCAAAATCTTTAAGAAACTCTTTCAATTTGTCATTTTCTTTCTCAAAGAAAAAAAGATATTCACTTGAATCAATTGGAATAAAATTTTCAATATATCCATATTTTTCAACAAAATTTTTATAAATGCCTTTACCTGCAACAAAAACTTTATATCCGTTTTCTTTAAAATTAAAAAAAACAGGAAATGTCAAAATTAAATCACCGAGTGCTCCCTCCCTGATTATAAGTACTTTTTTCATTTTCAAAAATCCTGCCAATTTCATCTATAATAATCTGAAGCCCTTCTTTATCCGGTAAATTTTTATAAACATAATCATTCAATTTAAAAAACCTTTCTCCATTTTCAGCAAAAATTTTATAAAGGTCAATAAAATAAAAATTTCTTTTTTCTGAAATCTCTTTGATTTTTTCTCTATATGATTGAAAAATTTCCGGATATGGATAAGAAGGAAATGGAGAACTTACGATTATATTTGAATTTTTTTGAGACAAAAGATATAAAATACTATCATAAACCTTTCCCCATTCATCAACTCTATGTCTTCTTAAAAGTGAATTTATAAATGGAAAAAGGCAAACTATAGATTCATTATCTATTTTATCAAGAATTTCCTGAATAAACTTAAATTCACAAAAAAGATAATTTTCATATTTCGCCTCTTTAATATTTAAAACTTCTATCTTTTTTTCGTTTAGGAACTGAATTAATTCAGGTGAAAAATCTCCAATAAAAATCATTTTTGAAAATTTACTTTCTTTTTTTACATTTGAATATTCAGGAATTTTAAAGATAATGCAAGAATCGTTTCTTTTTAAAAATGGGCCATCAATAATAAAATTCTTTTCATTCAAATCAACTAAATCTATTATTTTTTCTTTCAGTTTTATATCATAAAAATAAAGTTCAATTCTTATTTCATTCTCAGGATTTAATGATAAATTTATTGTTTTCCCATTCTCTTTCCCTGGAAAAAGGTATAATTCCTCTTTATTATTTTGAGATACGAGATTATATTTTATTGGGATTTCTGTTAAATTTTCAATTCTCACAGGAATATAAATTTTTTCATTCTCATATATAAAATTTTCAAAGGGAAGAATATTGAAATTTGTCTTTATTTCTTTTTCTTCACCAAGAATTATTTTATGTTCAAATTCTCCAGATAGTTTATCCTTCTCAACTTTAAGTTTTACATTTATTTCTTTTTTTTCGCCTTCTAATTTAACAAAAACTTTTTCTCCAGTATATATTTTCTTATCAATCTCCCATAAGTATCTTAAGTATCTATCGGATGAAAAAAATGAGGCATCAAGTTTAAGAAATATTATTTTTTTCTCATCAATTTTAAATGGACCTTCAATCTCATAATTAAAATAAGGAGTATTTGGAGAGATTAAATTTTCTACTTTTTGAATTTTCATCTTAACAGGTATTTCATTTAAAGATGTAATATCCCAGTAAACTTTCCCTTTATCATTGTAAAACCCTATTCCCTCTACATTTCTCTCCTTTACTTTTAAAAGAGGAATTTCCATTTTTATCCATTTACCTATTTCTGGCAATTCACCTAATTTTTCCTTAATTATTCCTTTTATATTTATAACATCTTTACCAAAAGAAAAATAATAATGTCTTCTGTATCTTAAAATAACCTCAAGAATTATTTCTTCTGGAGGGTTTTCTTCTTCTATAAAAAGATATGTAATAATTTTATCTTCAGGAGTTACTGGAAATTGTTTTTGGAAATTTACCCTATGGAATGAAAAACCAGAAGTCCCTGTATGTGAATAAAATCCTGATAATGATTTTTCAATCCAGAGCCATACTCCTGATTTAATTGAATCAGGGGGAAGATAATCATCAATTAAAATCTCACCGGTTTTAAATTTCTCATAAATTTTATTTTTTTCACTATAACCAATATAAACTTTATAATTAATTGAATCAGTGGGCTTAAAAACAACTTCCATTTCATCTTTAAGAAAATTCACACCCAAAATTTCACACTCTTTTCCATTTTCATCAATAATTCTAATGTCATTATATTTTTCTTTCCCTGAAATAAAATTAAAAGAGGCAATTTTAACAATCTCAAGTAATTTTTTATTTTCACATGATAAATTCAACAAATATTTATATTCAGGAAAAACAAGAAATTGAAGCATTAAAAAAAATAAATAAATTTTTTTCATTTTTCCCTTTTTATTTTTAAAGCAATATCCTTCTCAAAAGGAATAACAGGAATTACAATTTCTTTTTTATTTTCAAGAATCATTACTTTTATTATTTCACCCTTGTAAGTATCCCAGAATTCAATCCTGTAATTTCCGGGCGAAAAACTTTTTAAATTTAAAACAGCATTTTCAATTTTTTTAGGTTTTATTCTTTTTAATTGACTGTTAAATATTTTTTTATCAAATATCCAGAAAAAACCCTCTTCTTTATTCTGAATACCCACAAAATCAACACCAATTCCTTTAATATTTCCATCAGATACCTGCAAAAATTTATTCCTTCTATCCTCATCTTCCCAGAATTTTGAAAGTGCTTTATAATGATAATAAAGGTCAAAATGGTCTATAAATGGCCACCACCAGAATAAAGCAACTCCAAACATTGGCATCATTGAAGAAGACCATATACCTCCATGTAAATTATCCTCAAGAAAAACTCTATCCTTTCCTGCTCCAAATTCATTTATCATCATTGGTTTTCCATAAAATTTTCTCTTTTCGTAATAGTCCTTAACACTATCCACAATTAAATTATGATATGCATTACCAACAAGCGATTCAAGTTCTGGAATTACCCAGACCATAGGGTCATCTTCTCTTCTACAATAATGGGTTGAAATTGGTTTTTTATAAGGGTCAATTGATTTCAAATAAGGATACATTATTTTATGCCAGTATCTTACTTTTTCAGAAGAATAAAAACCTGTTAAATCAACTTCATTCCAGAATTCCCAGAAAACAATATTTGGTGAATAACTCCATCTTGAAACAATATAATCCAATCTCTGTTTGAATAATTCTATTGCCTTTTCATTTATAAAAAATTCATCAGGAGATTTTAAAAATCCACCATTTATTTCATTATAAGGATTATCCCACCATTCAGCATCAGGATTAATACTAAATTGACCATGATTAATTAATGTTAAATCCATATATATACCATATTCTTCGGCAATATCACAAATATAATCAAGTTTCCATGAGTTTTCTAAACTGTATTTACCCAGATTTTTAAAGTGTGGTGCATAATTATAATTCCATTCTATTCCAAGCCACCAGACACCCATCCAAACTCTTGCATAATTTTCTCCATTTTCTGACATCTTTTTAAAATATTTATCATATGCAAATGTTCCAAGACCTTTTCTGTAAGTAAATTCATAATTATAGGGACTTCTTTCATCATCAGGTGACCTTAATGTATGCCCTATAGGATAGAAGAATTTACTATTTGAAAATGAAAGGTAATATCTATCATTTCTATCCCAGTTAACAAAACCATTTTTATTGCTTTCAATCACTTCAAAATTTCCAGTATATATTTCAATTTCATTATTATCTTTTAAAACATTAATTTTATAAGTATAAATACCTGTCTCAGATGGAGTAAATCTTATTTTCCATTCACTTTTTCCATATGGAATTAATTTTTCTCCTTCATTATAAATTGTCCTTAAATAAGCATGATAGAAAAAAGCAGGAATTTCATAAATTTTACCAGAAGGAGAAATAAAAATTCCTTTAATTTTTAAGTCGGGTTTAAAAGGATTTTCAAAAATATATGGAATTTCAAATGTTACTTCAAACTTTTCATATCTTCCTATTTTTTTTGAGTTTTCCCTGAAATTATAAAGAAAGATTTTATCCTCTCTTTCCTCTTTAATACCCTCAAATGAATCAAGATAAATCTCACCATTATAAATATCAGCAAACCATATTATTATTCCAATTTCGCTTATATTCTCTTTAACATAACTGTCAAATGCTTTTAAATGAGAAACAGGTTTCCAGAAATCATTATTTTCTCTTAAATCAAGAACTACTCTTTTTTCCTCTCCCCTCCTTATTTTAATTTTCTTTGTTTCAAACCAGTTATATTCATCATCTTTTAAATAAACAATAAATTCACCATCAATGCCTTCTTCTTCAGGAATATAGATTTTAAAGGTTAGATAATCAAAAAATTTCAGGTTTAAATTCCCCTGATAAAAAATTCTGATATTTCTCAAGTTCTTAATTTCTGCACATAAAGAAAATTCTCCAGTATTTACATATTTTCCTGATGAATAAATTTTTAGAGATTCAGGTTCTATCTTCCAGTTATCCGTGTTTTTTTCAAAATCAAAAATCATCTCACAAAAAACAGGAAATATAAAAAGAAAATAGAATAAAATCAATCTTCTCATTTTCTAAATATTCTCTCCTTAAAATTATAGATTTTAATATTTTCCTGTATAATCTTTACATCTTCCGGAATAAAATTGTCAATCACAAGTTTAAAATTTTCAATATCAAAAGTATTTTTCTCTCCTTTTAGTAATATTTCTTCTCTCTCTTTCTTTCTTATTTCTATTTCAGGAAAATAAAAGATTATATTTTTATTTTCTGGATATTCAATTTTTATTTTGAAGTTTTTATCTTTAACTTCCCAAAAAAGCAAATTCCCTTCCTCCCTTGAAGGCACAGGGTCAATTTTCAAGGGCTTCTCATAATTTTTCAAATTCTTTAAACTTATCTCCCAGTTTTCTTCTTTAAAATTAAATTCAAAACTCAAAATAAATTTATTTTCAATTGTCTCATTTTTATATTTTAAATCAAAGTCATTTGAAAAAATTTCTTTAACAGGATAAATCAACTTATAAATATTTTTCTTTTTCCAGTCACTTTTATCAATAAAAATTTCTCCTTCCCACTTTAAACAAAATCCATCCTTATCTTTATCTATCATAACATATGGTTCAGATGAAAAATCAATCCCATCTATTTTACAAATTAAATGAAAATTTGTTTTTCTTTCATTCTCTGAATATGGATAAAATTCTATTTCCTTTGTTAATTGATTTAAAAAAACGATTTTATCTTCTGGAATTAATCTTGTAGAATTTAAATCTGTTTTCCTGAAAAATATATAGAGTAAATTTTCTGACTTATCCTTTATCTCAAAAAAATTACTTTTTAAATTTTCAATTTCTCTTTGAATACTTCTATTTTTTGTCGTTTCAATATCTTTTAAAATCTCAAAAAATCTCTTTGTTTCTCCTTTTTCAAGGTATATTTTTGCAAGTAATATTTTTGCATTTTCATTATCACTATTTTTTTTCAGATAATTCTCAACTACTTTTTCTGCTTCATCTATATTACCTTCTTTAAAATAACTTTCTGCAATCTGAAGATAATAATTTTCTTTCCCAAATAGTTCTATTATCTTTTTGTAATTTTCTCTTGCTTTTTCATATTCGTCTATTTTCATATAATTATCTGCTATTCTCCTTATTATTTCTTCCTTATATCTATCTTCATCTATCTTTTCAAAAAATTTTTCGTATATACTTATTTTTTCCAGATAATCATCAATAGTAGTAAGTTGCCTATCAAATTTTCTTTCTATTGCATTCAAAAAAAGATCAACAATTGTATTTTTATTTTTTCCGCTCTTTAATAAACCATCCAGAAAATTCCAGAGATTTTCTTCAAAGATTTTTCTTTCATTTTCATCTGTGATTGTATTGAATAAATTGCTTATAATCCACTGATTTCTTGAAGAAGTGGGATAAAATTTTATAAAATTGAGATAAATTTTACTTGATTTTAAATCATAGGGAAAAATTTTATTTATTATATTATAGGTTATATCTCCATTTGTTTTCCTTTTCTCTTCTTCATCTTTCAAAATTTCAAAACCTTCTTCAATCATTCCTGAATCAAAATTTTCAAATGCCTTAAAGATTTTAAATGAAAGTGAATCGTCAGGCAAAGATTTTAAAGTTAAAGACCTTTCTTCTTTATTTGAAATTTCTCTGTAAAATGAGATAGAAAGAAATATTGTATACCAGTTATTCTTTTCATTCTTAAACACTTCTATAAATTGTTCCTTACTTTTATCATATTCTCCAGTGTTATAATATGCTTCTCCAAGTCGTTCTCTTATTTGATAGTCCTGAGGATTATAACTTAATGAAAGAGTATAATTTTCTATTGCCTTTTGATAATTTTTGCTCCAGAAAAAATTATTACCTATTTCATTATATGCCCTTGAGAGATTATATTTTATAAACTGTAATGCACCAGGAGATTTATTAATTATATCCTGAAATTTTTTTAAAGCATGATTACCTAATTTTATTACATTTTCTATTTTTTTATCTCTCCAGTAAATTTCAAAGAGAGTTCTTAAAGCATCATATATATTGGCTGGTTTTTCAAAATCTGTTTTATAAATTAAATCTTCAAGATAAGAAGTTGCTTTTTCTGTATTTTTTAGATTATAATACGAAATACCGATGAAATAATATAATTCAGGATTTTGTTTGTATTTGTTTTTTTCTTTTTCCAGAATATTTATCACATTTTCATAGTTTTTTTTATTGAATTCTTCTTTTACTTTTTCAACAATATTTTCTCCACAATTTAATAGGAGTTGGAAAAATAAAAAGAAAAAAAAACAAATAAGTTTCTTCATTTTATCTATTAAGACGGTAGGTAAGAAGTATTGGTTTATTATTCCTTAAGATTTCAACTGTCACAACTTGAACATTTGAATTTTTTATCTGATTATAAACATTAAAAGCAGTGCTTATGCTATCTATGAGAATTCCGTTTACTCTTCTAACAATGTCTCCATTTCTTAATCCATATTGAAACGGAATACTACTTTCAGGTAAGTTTAAAACTCTAAATCCTTCAATTTTCCCTTCATTTACATTCGGAATTAAATTCAAATTTTCTATCAAACTTCTATCATTTATAAGTGTATTTATTGTTTTGTTAAAATCAACATCCATTGTTACAACATTTTCTGGAATTTTTGGTGTTTCAGGAACTACAGGAGAAATAGAAATTTTTGAAGTTTCTTCTTTTGATACAACAAGTGGAACTCCTGAGGATTTATTTTCCAGATTTAAAGTGACATTTTTACCATCATATTCAAAAATAACCTTATCAATCAAAATTTTGACAATCTTACTTTCTCCAACTTTCTCTCCTTCTTTAAAAATATCTTCTGAATTTTTCGCTTTATCTTTAATTATTACAAAGGAAGTGCCTTCTGGAAAATAAACAATTCCAACAATTTCTATCAGCGTTTCAAGAGAAGGTAAAGGTGGTGGTTTTAAAATACTTGTTGTATCAACTTTGGGTTGAGGTGGTGGTAAAGGTGCAGTAAAAATGTTCCTTTTCAAAATTACTGATTCTCTTGAAATACAATTAACTGCAAAAAACACAAAGAAAATAAGAAACTTTCTTCTCATTTTGATAAACTTTATATATCTTATTGCGTCTGCCATTTCTTTTTATTATACCTGTAAAAAACAAGTAGAATAAATAATAGAAGTAAAATTTTGAAATTCAGAAGTAAAATAACAGGTATTAATAGAATATAAAGAATGAATTTGACAGGTAAAATCAAAAATTTATTTTCTTTTAAGAATTTTGCAAATTTGGGTGAATGAGTATAATAGAATTTGACAAACTTTTTCCCGATTAAATTCTTTATTAAAATTTTATCCCTGAATTCCTTAAATATCTTTACTTGCCAACTATTTTCTCCAAAACATACACTTGCTATAAAACAACCTCCCATTTGCTGAGAAGGAATTCCAGAAGTATCAATCCATATATAAAAATACTTTGTAGATTGGTCATAACTTAAACCCGAAGGTATAGTTTCTTTATTAGGATAAGAAGAATCAGGTCTTGCATACCATGAATATCCAAACAAAGAATTTGAATGTAAAGCCCTGACCCTTATATACCATCTCGCTTTTTCCCATAAAATATGTGTATCATAAACAATAACTTCGCATAGACCTGATTGATAATTATAAACATTACCTGCAATTACCTGTAATTGTGAGTCAGGGTTTGTTACATCATCCGGTTTTCTATTTTTCCAGAATTCAACATAATAATAACTTTCACTCTGAGTATTATCGCTCCATTTAATTACAAGAGAATTCCAGCCGCCATATACCTGTAAACTTGTAGGATTTTCATTAAATGGAAACGCTGTTGGAATTGCCCATACTGGATTTGAATCTTTATACTCGCCTGTCTGGGAATTGATTGCTCTTATAAAATAATAATAGGGTCTGCTATCCGGATATATAGAAGTATCAACATAAGTAGTAGAATCTGGAGGAACCGTCTTAATTGCTGAATAAGATGGATTTGGATTGCCTATTGAAGGATGTTTTCTGTAAATCTCAAATGCTGTATGTGTTGAATTAGATAATTGATTCCATCTTAAATCTATTCTCCTTTCTCCTCCTATTGCAGAAAGTCCAGTTGGTGTTTGCATCTGTTGAGGGAAATCTTCAAGAATCCAATAGAGAGACATATTATCACTTAAAAAGGGTGAGAGATAACTATATACTCTACCTGCTTTATTGCTAACCTGAATACCACAAACAGCATTAGCACCATAATCATAACTTGGATTTCCAAATTTAACATCCTTATAATTAAATAAAATGTCTGATTTATTCTCAAAAAATACAACCTGAAAAGTTACTCCATCTGTCCCTCCGACATTATAATGAGGAACATTTCTCCATTCTATAACAAGTTTTCTATTCGGTGCACTTCCTGTAATTCCATAATAAACATTATTATTTCCTGAAGGTAATAGGTTATCTCTAAAGGGTGCAATTTGAATATTTAAAGAAGAATCAGGAATCCCAAAAGAAGAATTCTGCGACCAGTAATAATATCTAATATCATCAAAAAAACTTATAATTCCATTTGAGTCAATATAAATTTCTGTAAAACCTGGTTCATATCCACCAAATTTAACTGGAAATGGAGAGGTAATTTTAATTACTTCATCGTTTGTCAAATTTAAATTTGTGTCATTATTTGTTATATCCTCCCAACTAAAAGCAGTTGAATAATAGTTATAACCTTTAAGAAAATAGCACTCAAAAGAATCTGAATCTGGAAATGTAAATCTCTTTTTCTCAGGAAATGTCCCTCCAAAAGTATATCTTCCAGAATAAATTCCATCTTCACCAATCCTGTCAAATCCATTTCCATCATCAAGAAGTGTTATACTTTCAGTGTTATCAACATTTACAATAACATTTCCATTCCCCCTTTCATCTTTTATATTTAAAGCAGACAAATCAAGTGTATCTTTATAATAACAGGAAACTTTATCTCCAAGTGGTCTTAATCTTGAAAAAACAGTTTTCCCTTTTGGCAAAACAGCATCAAAAGCATTTATTCTTTTCCCTGTAATTGAAATATCTTTTAATTCTGATATATCGTCTCCACTACTTAATATCAGATTTTTTATTTGTTTCCAGTCATATGAAGGAAATTTTGATTTTACTAACGCTGCAAGTCCACTTACAAAAGGTGCTGCCATACTTGTTCCATCCATACTTCCATAAGTATCAGTTGGTAAAGTGCTGTATATATCATCTCCAGGTGCACCAACATGAACTTTATATCTACCATAATTTGTTCCAGTGCCTAATTGAGAAAAAATCGCTGGTTTATCATTCACATCTGTAGCAAGAACTGCTATTACATTTGGAAGATAAATTCCTGCAGGAGTAAATGGATGATAATCAATATTCATTAAATCATTACCTGCTGCCGCTATAAACAAAATTCCTCTTTCCATCAATTTTTCTATTGCTTCTTCAAATGCCTGTGTTGTTCCATACCCACCAAAAGAAGCATTTACAGCAACAATATTTTCTCCTTCATCTTTCCTTTTTAAAACATATTCAATACATTCAATAACCCAATCAGTCGTTATAATTCCTGAGGATGTCCCTATTTTTAAAGGCATAAGTCCGACTTTCCAGTTAACACCACAAACTCCAATTCCATTATTCCCTATTGCTCCTATAATTCCTGCCACATGTGTTCCGTGTCCTCTATAAAACCCAGAAGGTAACGGTTCAACAAATTCAGATGGTGCTCCTCTTCTATAATCAAATGTTCCAATTGAAGGGTTAATTCCATAAAAATCATCAATATATCCATTTTTATCATCATCTTTACCATTATAATTAACAAGACCAAAAATTAACTCTCCCTTATTTATCCACATATTACCACTACTCCCTGAACCATTCCCAAGGTCAGGATGTTTTCTATCACTTCCACCTGCCATTGGAGCAGGAGTATAATCAATTCCTGTATCAAGAATAGCAACAACAATTGAAGTATCTCCTGTAGTTAAATCCCATGCCTGTTCTGCTTTTATTTTTGATAGACCCCATTGCTGAGAATATCCAGGGTCATTTGGAACAGCAAGAAATTTTAAAATATAGTTTGGTTCAGCATATATCACTCCATCTTCTGTCTTTAACTCATTTATTTTCCTGAAAACATCCTTTCCATCGTTTATTTTAAAAACATAAAGATTTTCAATTAAACTAAGATTACTTTTTACAGTTAAGTTATATTTTTCACATAATGTATTTACTATTTCCGCATTTTTTAACTTCACAATAACTTCATCAGGCACATATGGTATTTCAACTGCTTTCTTTTGCCATCTTTCTTCTGAAAAAATTAAAAATGAAAGAAATAAAATGAATAATAATATTTTTCGCATATTTTCCCTCCTAACTGTTAAACTTTTTTCGCAAGTTTTTCAATTTGACCGTAAAAATTATCAAAACTGTAACACAGGAAATAAGATATATAAGTAGAGGATTTAAAAGAATGTAAACTATTAAAATTACTGGATAAAGCAATATTTTAACAAGCAAACTTAATGGTTTATTTTCTCTTAAAGTTTCAGCAATTTCTGGTGAATGAGCATAATAAAATCTGACAAAATTCTTACCAATATTATTCTTCAATAAATACCTATCCCTGAATTCCTTTAATATTTTTACCTGCCAACTACTTTCTCCAAAACATACACTTGCTATGAAACAACCTCCTTGACCTGGCTGTGGTGGAATTGGGGGAGGCGTAGTTATTAAAGTTGTAAAGAATGTTGGAGTGCTCCAGTCAGACCACAAACCATCTGAATCACAATATTGAACCTGCCAGTAATATGTTTTCCCTTCTTCAAGTTGTGTTCCTACCTGTATTGAAGTTACAGGACCTGCACTTGAATTTTCCCAATAATATGAAGAAGATCCGTTTTCCCATAATCTCCAGTGAGAATTTAACATACTATCTCCATCAGGGTCATAAAATCCAGTTGCAACAAGTAAAGGAGTTAAACTTATACCTGTTGCTCCATTAACAGGATATAAATTTTCAGGAGTATATGGTTTATTCTGTGGTTTCGGCATTGTTGTGAAAACTGCTTCATCTGACCAGTCAGACCATGTATCCCACTGGTCTGAATATCTTACACTCCACCTGTATGTTGTGCTATAAGAAAGAATTCCAGAAGGAACATTAATTGAAGTTGTTGTGCTCTCCCCATTCCATATATATTGAGAACTACCATCTATCCTTATTCTAAACTGTGCTTTTTTGAAAGTGTCTCCATCTGGGTCAGAAAAAGGAGAACCGGTTAATGTTGGTGTCAATGTAATTCCTGTTTGTCCATTAGGAGATATACAACTTGGTTTATTCGGTTTTGTATTTGCTCTTGTTGTAAAATATGTTTCATCACTCCAGTCAGACCATCCACCATTTGCATCTTTATACCTCACATGCCAGTAATACTTTGTTGAAAAAATTAAATAACCTGAAGAAACCTGATGAGAAGTTTCAGGTCCAACTTCTCCACTATCATAAACAGGATTTGTATATGAACCTCCATCTAATCTTATCTGCCACTGAGATGAGGCAAAAGGCACACCAGAAGGATGAGAATAACTATTTGCCTGTAAAGTCGGAGTTATTGAAACATTTGTTGCTCCATTTGTTGGGATAAGATTTTGTGGTTTATTCGGTCTTGTTGTAGTTAAAGTTATTTCATTAGAATAATTAGAATATTGTATTCCAGATGCTGTATTTCTATATGCTCTCACTCTATAAGTATATGTTGTATTTTCTGTTAAACCCTGTCCATTATTGTCATCTGTATATGTTGGTGTATCCTGTGGTGATTCTCCAATTTTAACTCTATCTCTTTCTATTTCAAACCCATCTTCATTCGGATTTGATGAATTATCATTCCAGTTTAAAATCACACGCCATATACCATTAACATATTCTGCATAGCCGGTTAAATTTGTTGGGTCCTGTAAAACTCCTGTGCTTGTTGTCACACTTACAATATTTGACCATGGAGAATAAGTTAGTGGAGTTGTTATAAATGCTCTAATTCTGTAATAATATGTTGTATCAGGAGTAAGTCCATTTCCATTATTATCATCAGTAAATGTTGTTGAATCCTGTCCTGCCTGTCCAATTGTCTGCCAAGAGCCAGTTGCTGTTCTTCTCTGAATTTCAAACCCATTTTCATTTGGATTTGAAGAATTATCAAGCCATGTCAAAACAACCTGCCATTTCCCATTTTTAAACTCAGCACTGGCTGAAATTATCTGAGGAGCATTTAATATTATTGGCTGACCTATTTGAATTGCATTTGTTCCTACAAGATATTCTCCACTTGTTCCTGTATCAAACTTAATTCTATCACCAGAAAGTCCTAAAGGTAAAGATAAATCATTTCTTACTTCAATATTGAATGTCTCGCCTGTTTTTGCATTTTCAGAGGTTCTCAAAATAATATAATAATCATCACCAGAATTTTGTACATCATTATCAGGCACTTGATATGTATTATCAGGGAGAGTTAAAATAACTTTATTCCCTGAAAAACTTATTGATTTAAGATTAATTGGAATATCATCTGTATCCCATCCTTGATTAATACCACTTTCCTTATACAATGCAATTCCACTTCTACTTCCATCAGTTGTTAAATTTGCAAGATTACTCAAATTTCCTGTATAATAAACAACTATTTCTTTCAAATATCTTCCTCCATCTGTTCTATCTCTTTTTCCATCAAATAAATTAATTCCAATTGCAGGACAATCATAAGTAGGAGGAACAATATAATTATTACTTGGAATAAGGTCTGTAAGTTTTAAATTGACATTTCCTGTTAACAAGTTTGTTGTTAAATTAATATTTGCAAAAGAATAACCTGATGTGAAAACTAAACAATTTGAAGGTAGGGACACAGAAAAAATATCCTGATAGAGTAAATTATCACTTGTCCTTATTGCAACAAAATATTCAATCCCTGTATTTGTTGTTGGTAATGTCACATTTGATAAAATACCTTCTGCATACCAGCCAAGACAATTCCTTCCTCTCCCAACAAAATAAATATCATCTCCATCTGTATATTTCCCATCTCCATCTTCATCATTATAGACAAAACCAAATACTCCTTCATGTAATTTTTCTCCAAAAGTTCCTGAAGCAGGTGTCTCTCCAACAATAATTTTATCAGTTTGTGGGTCAAATATTCCATCATCATATTCATCAATCCATAAACAATCTTCAGAACTCCAAACACCATCATTATTAGCATCATACCAGTAAACTTTATCATCCCATGAGAAATAAGATAGAACCTTACCCTGCCAGTTTATTATATCTGTTTTACTTCCAGGTCCAGGTGTCTGGGTTCCATCTCCATCAACAAATCCATCAACATAATCTGACTTCCAACTTGACCAGTTGACAGGTAAAATTGTATCTGTTCTCCAATCAAATTTATCATCATTATTTGAATCTCTCCATACTGAAATTCCACTTCTTATATCTGATGTTAAACTGGCTATAATTGATGGAAATGGTGTATCGTCTGGGAAAAGTCCTTCTTCTGGATTAAAATAAACCCTTATTTTCTGAAGTTGATTTGTTCCTGTTGGGTCCCATGCAGTTATTCCAATAACTCCAACAGGGTCACTTGAAGCATCTATTGTCTGACCTGGTTTTGTTATGTCTGTAAATATTGTTGATGTTACTGTTGTATTTGTTAAAGTATATGTCCTTACTTTTTTATAGGTTATACCTCCTGCATCTCCTGTGAATTGTAAAGTAGATTCTCCAACAAGGTCACTCCCCCATAAAAGTATATGAAATCTATCACCGGGGTCCATATTCTCATTGGGTTGAATTACAAGAAAATAGTCAGGTCCGGCATTATTTCCAGCATCATCAGTAGGTATAAAACCAACAGATGTATAATTTGTATATCCACCTGGTGGGTCTCCAAACTCCATTCTTACTCTAAATCTTCCGACAGGGTCATCTGCTGCTCTTGGTAATAAATATGGTAATTTTGTCATCCATACCCTTTTATCAAGTGGGTCAAAAATCCCATTTTTATTTGTATCTTTATATAAAGCAATTCCACATCCGCCATCAGGGTCATTTGGGTCTGAATTTGGTTTTACAAGTTCACTAAAATCAAGTGTTGGTGGATTGTCATCCTCTATAACTAAAGTCATAGAACTAAAGGAAATGTTTTTCCCTGGTGGAGCAACAAGATTTATTCCTATTACTGGTGTTTTTGTAAATTTATTAACTGACTGATTTGGATATGTTAAATTTGTAAAGAAAGTAGGAACAGTTGCAGGCATAGTTGTTACTTCAATTGGTTCATATATACCATCTCTATCTTTATCAGGAAAAATTCTTGCCCAGAAGCCATTTGTAAAAAGTATATCTTCCCAGGGATAATCATTTATAATTGAAGGTCTATCATTATATTTTGTCAATCCAATAGCAGCAGAAACACTCATTCCATAATCAATTCCCCTTTCAAAAGTATTACTTGATTTATAAGCAGTTTCTGGAATACTTATCCCTCTTGGTTTAATGCATATAAATAGGTCATGTCCTCTATTTTGCTGTCTTCCAGGATAATCTGGTCCGGAAATAAAATCATCATCAGGTAAAGGTATGGGGTTTTTTGGCTTTAAAACGACAAAATATCTTTTATCATCATCATTTGGATTTTTAGGGTCATCATTTGTAGGAGACCATTTTGTACCGTCTGAATTATACCACTCAAGAGAACTTGTATCAAGAGGAACAAATATATCAGGAATTGTCAATCTATGAATACTCTGTAGCATATCACTTGCACTTATTGCTCTTGTATCAGGTAACCCAATTACTCCACTTGTTTTATTATCAAGCCATAAACTTACACCTGAATCCTGGTCATCACTTAAAGGCATCAATTTATTTGGTTTAAATCCACCAGTGCCTTTAAACCATACCCTTATCCACTGAAGTGCTTCATTATTTGCAAATGGACCCCAACTATCAGTCATATTAATATTAAAAATTGGAATTGGAACTCCATCTGCTTCAATTGGTCCATCAATAGTATTTGGTTTTATATCAAGAGCAATCCTTACATCCTTAACCCTGTCTCTTTCTCTATTTAAAGTAGGTGAAATATACATATTTGAAGGAGGATTTTCTCCAACAGTTCTTGAAACAACTATCCCTCCATTTGAAATTGTATGGTCTATATAAATTCTAAAATCTGCTCCATAGTAGGGTCTATTTGTAACCCATCCATGGCTTGGGTCAGTAGCAATAACAACAAAAAAATCAACCTTTCCATCAGCAGTTTTCTCAAGTGTAGTCCCTCCATCATAATTAAAAGTCACCTTCCATCTTGCATTTCCTTCTGGAGAAAAACCTAAAAAAGAAATAAAAACATGTCCTCCAGGATTAGAAGCATTTGATGAAAGAATTCTTGTATCAGTATTCGGGTCAAAAACCCCATCTCCATTATCTTTATAAAGTGCTATATTTGAGTAAGGAGAGAGTATATGTGATGCAAGATCGTGAGATGGATCAAAATTTCCTGGAATTCCTGTATCTTCAATAATTAAAGTCAATTCTTTTAAATATTCATCATCGCCATTAGAATAAGTACTTCTTCCTTTTAATGATATACCAAGAACTCTATAAGGAATACATAAACCACATAATTCAGGAACTGCCAATGGGTTGTTAATATCTTTAGCAGTTCCATCTAAAGGATGGTCCTGGGCACCTATTCTGTAATCATAAAGAGGTCCATAAAGATATTGAAGAAATTTAGATATATCCGAACTTATTGTAAGATATGCATTTAGTTCATTTCCAGTTGATGGGTCATAAGTATCACTTCTCATTGGCAAAAGATCAACAACTCTTGAATCACAGATAATTGTGTTTGCTGTACCTGTATATCCTCCCCAGGGAAGATATACTCTAACTCTAAACTTATTTCTTGCATCATATCCACCAGGCATATCTCCTGAAAGTTTTTCTGATGTAAAAATAACAACCCATAGGTCTGGTCCTTGAGTACCATATTGAGCATCATCTGAACCAGGAATAGGAAAATTTATAGGAATTGAGAAAGATAAACTACCTAATTGACTTGGGTCAACTGAATTAATTTCAGAATCACCTGAATCAAATTGCCCTTTTATCCCTGCATCTCCATAAATTGCAACTTTTCTAAAATCTTCTGGTTGTATTGGATGATTAGAATTTGCATCTATAATTTCAACATCTATATGGTTAATAGTGTCACCTGCATATGGTGGATAAAAAGGAGGATTTGCAGGCCTTGCTTCAGCAGCAAGATTTATACCTATTACAGCAGTTGGACCACTCATTGGAATTATTGCCTGATTTGGTATTGTAAGGTCAACGGTTGACTTTACTGTCCAGTTAGCAAATGAAAAAATAGGTAGAATAAGAAAAAATAATAAAACAAAACCTTTATAATAAAATCTTCTCATTTTTCTCTCCTTTTAAATATTTAGACATTTTTTCCTTACTTCTGGTTTATTTTAAATTTTCTAATAAAGTAAAAACAAATCAAAAAGAATAATCCTGCCAGAATGAAATAATTAATCAAAAGGTATGCAATAAACACAACAGGATATAATGAAATTTTAACAAGATGCTTAATCAAAACCCTATCTTTTATATATTCTTTCACATAGGGAGCATGAGTATAATAAAATCTTACAAATTTTTTCCCAATTGAAATCTTCATCAATATCTTATCCCTGAATTCCTTTAATATCCTTACCTGCCAACTATTTTCTCCAAAACATACACTTGCTATGAAACAACCTCCACCAACTTCTTCAGGTATTGTTTCCCTGTATTCAATTAAATAACTGCCTGGATTCACACAATCTACTTCTCCAAAATCGTTAAATGCACTTACTTTATAATACCATATGCCTGTAGAAGGAGGTGTATCTGTTGCTGTTCTTGCATTCGGGTCATAAATTATCTTAACCGGTTCTCCCCAGTTGGAAGTATTTGTGCTTCTATAAATCTTAAATCCCCTTAATGAACCAGTTGAAGGAACATAATTCCAGTAAATATAAATACTGTTTACACCAAGTTCACATCTTAAATTAGTTGGAGCATTTGGTAAGTCATTCTGTGTTGTTGGTCTTAAAATATATGTCTTTGTTGAGGTGCTTGCAATTATCTCAATTATTCCATCATTATTTATATCTGAAACAATAATTTTCCTTATATTTTCCTGCAGGTTATATGACATAATTTCATTCAGATTATAATCAAGAACCTTAACATAAGTCCCGCTTGAAACAATTATTTCCTTCCCTGGTTTTCCATCAAAATCAACACAAGCCCAGACATTTCCAGTTCCCTCTTTTTTAAGAATAAACTGCGACATATCTATAACATAAAGATTTCCATATGAATCAGAAATTAAAAGTTCCTTAACATTATCATTATCTATATCACTCAAAGCATATTTAATATCCTGAGTATAAATACCGAAAGATGATTGCATAAGTATATTTCCTGTCAATGGGTCAAATTTATAAATTGTCAAAGGAACCTGGTTTTGTGAAGTTGACATTCTAATTCCAATTATCTCATTAGAAACACCAGGAGAAACAAGAGTAATAATTCTACCTTTTTGATTTGTAAGTGATTTTGTCCATAAAATTAAACCAGTAAATACATCAATTGCATATACATTTAAGTCAGAAGTATCACTTATTCCTCCAAAAACAAGCATAATTTTATCATCTCTTATACATATATTTGTTTTATCCACATCTATTTTCTGAGAAATTAAGTTAGTCCATTTTGGTGTACTTGTATAATAATCATAAAGCATAATATTTGTATAAACTGAGCCATCTGAATTGGTTCCATTTCCTGCAAGAAGTACATAGTTTCCAGCAAATCTAACTCCCCATAAAGTATTATCTGGTGGCAAAGGAGATCCACTAAATGATTTTGAACCTATTTTAGTCCAGTTTTTATCATATAATTCTAATAAGTCCTGTCCAGATTTAGTTAATATAGTTTCAAGTTGGAAATCAAGGTCAATACTGTCAAGTAATCCAAGATTATATGTTGTTGCAATTTCTCCCTTTTTAAAATAACCTATATTCTTGTTATAAGAATACATAACTCCTTGATACTGACCTTTTATAATAAGTTCAGGGTTTCCATCAAAATCTATGTCTCCTGTTAAAATATCTCCACCGGGTCCTGTATACCAGTCAACAGTAAGTGTGGAATAAGACGGAAGGACTGTATTTGATTTAAAGTAATAATCATTTGTATTTGCCATATCATATTCTTTAAATCTCCATCCATTAGGAATTATAAAGTTTTGATTTGTAAGGTCAGAAGTCGCTGTTCCATCATAAAATCTAAATGAAGGAAGTCCATTCTGAATTGCAGGTGTAATACAATACATTCCAATTGAACTTAAATCAGTAAATATATAGAAACCAGAATTATCTGTAAATACTACCCTGTTTGCCTCTCCTGATAGAATCACTTTAACATTACTTACAGGATTTCCACTATAATCTCTTACATATCCACTTATTGTAATCTGGGTTATGTTGTGTGTCTTATATGTTTCAGTATTCCCTGCAAAATCAACTGCCCAGTATTTTATCTGCTTTGTTTCAAAAGGTATATCTATTTCTTCTGTTACTTCTGTAAGATTCCCTGATGCAAAATTAATTTCAACTTGTTCATTATTATCAAACTGATAAAATATCTTTTTAATTCCTGAAACATTATCACTGGATGATATTTTGAACTTTCTTCCCGGAAGTGGAATTATTGTTGAACCAGGACTGGTTATATCCACATTAATTGTAGGGAAACTTGAAAAAATACTTGTGATTGTATTTCTCAAATTATCAGCAGCATTTACATATAAAGTTAAACTCAATTCTTTCCCTTCATAAACATCAAAAGGACCTGTATATAGCGAATAAATCTGCCCATCATAAGAATATTTAACCTGATAAACACCTGAACCTTTATCCTCTGTATCAATAACAATTTTTGGTTTTCCTGTAGAAGAATTATACCAGCCAGTTGTGCTATCTGGATTCCTATCAAGAGTAACATTTTTAATCTCAGGTGCATCATCATCAACAACAATATTTAAAATAGCAGTATTTCCTGTATTTCCAGCACCATCTTTAGTATATGCTTCAATTTTTGTATCATTTGACTCAACATAAAATTGGCCTGAATAAACTGTCCAGTCGGGTAAACTATTTTCTATTCTATATTCTGGATAACCAATTGCAATTCCTGAAGCAAAATTATTAACGAGTGGGTCTGTTGAAGTTATTGTAAATACTGTCTTACCCAGTGTTGAAGCAGTATTATTCTTAGATGTTACATAAAGGGTATTACCTGCTAAATAATATGGTGTAGAATAATTTATAGTTGTTGTTGGTGGAGTTTTATCAATATCGGAAATATATTTAATCAAATGGTCAGATTCATTTCCAGCATAATCAATAGCCCAGTATTCAATTCTGTTAATTCCACGAGGTGCAGTAAATGTAGTTGAAGAACCACTCTGCGAATTCAAAATTTCTGTTTCATCACTGAGTATGAATTTATAATATACCTTTTCAACCTGTGAGCCATAATCAAGAGCAGTTAAATAGAAAGTCCCATTTAATAAAGTCAAATCAACAGTTGGTTTTGTTCCATCAACTTTTATAGAAGTAGTTTTAAGAGATTTATTACCTATATTATCAACAGCCCTGTAGAATAAATAGTAAGTACCTTCAGCACTTATGTTTATTTTATAACCAGGAGTGTAGTCAATATATTCTGAATCTGAAGGTGTGGTTGAATCTGTCTTTATAACATACTGAAATTTATTAAATCCACTTCCTATTTCTCCTGTTGGTAATGGGTCATTATAGTTATTGGCGTCATTATATTTAATTTCAATTGAAACAGCAGATTTATACCATCCATTTTTTCCATCAGGTAAAGAAGGAATTATTTCTAAATCAGGACCTGGCACAGAATCATCTACTCTTATATTTCCAGAACCTATTTCCTGTCCGGAGTTGACTGGGTGTCTATCCTGTGTTTCTACTATCTTATGCTCTTCTTTATTCCCAAGATTATCTTCTGCATAATACCAGATTGAAGTTACATTTTCTGGTAAACTAAACTCAGATTTTGTTTCAGAATATTCATAATAACCATCTCCATCTTTATCATAATAATTAATAGTTGGATTTAACCACACATCCCATTTGTCATCTGAATCAAGAACTTCTGAACTTGTGCTTATCCTGTAATTAGGAATACTTGCCAAAATATTAAATCCTGAACTTGCTTTTCCATCACTTGTCTCTGTTGAAGGAGGTGTATCATCTGCTATAAGTTTGAAAGTAGTATTTGAAGTTATAAATATATAATCTACCCATGTCTGTGGATAATTAATAGGTGGAGTAAATTCTTCTGGCACCGGTAATTCAGGATTATCTGTATCTATATTTGCTGGTGGTATTCCTGGCCACAGTCCTCCCTTTGTAATTACTATCTTTACTTTTGGTGCATAAGTATCAACATATATTAACCCTCCATAATAATCTTGCCCATCTACAAATTCATTTATTCCTTCTACCTCTGTCTCATTTCCAAGTTTATCCTTTGCTCTTACTTTTATTTTTGTCATTGAATTCTTTAAATTAAATACCTTCTTACCAAGTTCATCCCTTTCATCTTTCACTTCATACCAACTACTGCCTCCATCCAAACTATATACTGCTGTATCAAGCCCTGCATCATCACTTATTTCTATCTCTATTGGAATTGCATTTTTATACCACCAGATATTATTTACTTTTTGAGGTGTAAGTCCAGTCAATATCGCTTTAATGTTTATCTTCGGATTTTCATTATCTACTGTAAGTAAATTTGATTCTACTGTTTTTCTATTACATAAATAATCTTCAACAATTCCCTTATCACTTTCAACACTATCCATTACTGTCAATTCAAGTTTTATTCCTGTTATATTTTGAGAAAGAGAAGGAAGAACAAAATTACCTGAATAATTACCTGTAGTCGTCCCTGTTATTGTAATTATATTTGGTGGTAAATCCATGATTAAATTCCCATCCTGGTCAAGTAATCTTAAACTTACAACTCTAACAGGTCCACTTTCATCACTCCAGGTTCCTTCTATAATCACATTGTTTCCAGTTTTTACTCTATCAATTATTGGTGAACCTTTTATTGTTATTTTTGACACAGGTGGCTCCATCTCAGCAACAAAAATTTTATAATCTGATGATGTTTCATTTCCTGCTTTATCTTTTCCTTTATACCAGATTTTATTGTCTCCTTCAGGTAGTGTTATTGTTATTGAATTACTCACAAATATCCTTCTTTCTACATAATCACTCTCATTTGGCACATATGTATCATCATTTGTTGTAAAGTAATATATATACCCAGGCCCAGAACCAGTATCATTTATTGTTAAAGTCACATTACTTCCATTTCTTACCAAACTCATTGTTGGAATTGTTGTATCAACTTTAACAGGGTTTTGTGGATATTGCATCTGACTCTTATTCCCTAAATTATCCTCTCCACTTACTACTATTTGATATGTACCATCATATAAAACTACAGGAGAATTATAAAGTGTTCCAGGAGTGCCTCCATTTAAATCATATCTTATTTCTTTCAATCCACTATGTGTTGCATCTGAATTTGTTTCATCACTAATTATAGTCATTGAAGGTGTCCCGGTTTTAACATTATACCAGCCAGTTGTATCTGGATTTCCTGGTGTGAGGTTTATTGTTAATTTCGGTGCATCATCATCTACTACTATCTCTTTACTTTCTACTTTATAGTTATTTGCTCCATCTATTGCCCAGTAATAAATCTTTGTTGTATCTTTCGGTATATAGAAATCTCCTGTCTCTAAATAGGAATAACCATCTGTATAAGGGTCAGTTGGTGAATTATTAAATTTATACCTTATATCCTTTATCCCTGTCCCTCCTGAATTATCACTCGCTTGTTGCAAACCTAATCTTGTCCTGTTAAGTATATTTGTATTTTCTTCTGATGTCACATATATCTTTACTGCTGTTATATCCGGATACACTTTTCCTGAAACTTTATTTAATGAAATTGTTGGTGGTGTTTTATCTTCTACCCCTACATTATATACATTAAAATCACTGTTTCCTGCATAATCAATACTCCAGTAATATATCTTGGTTGTTCCAGTGGGAATTGTAAATGGTTCTATATATTCAGTTGTTTCTGTTTCTGTGGTATCTGTTTCTGTTTTATAGTATATTTTATAGTATATCTTATCAACCCCGGACATTGTATCACTCGCAGTTAATTTAAATTTACCATCACTTGTTGGTGCTATAGATGTAATTGGTTTATTTAAATCAATTTTTATAGGATTTCCTGAATAGGTTAAATAATCCCTAATTTCACCCCCTATCATAACATAACTCTTATTCCCAAGATTATCAATTGCTCTGTAATAAATATAATGAGTCCCTTCTGTGAGTTGTATTTCCTGTAATGCCTGTCTATCTGCTACATAATCAATAAAGTTTGCTGGAGTTCCAGGAGAATTTAAAAGAGCAAACTGAAATTTGTTTATTCCGCTTCCTAATTCTCCTGTTGGTAATGGGTCAAGCCAGTTATTTTCATCATTATAAGTAAATTTAATCTTTACAGGACTTGTATACCATCCATTATTTCCATCAGGTGAAGAAGGAGTTATTTCTACATCAGGGTCTGGAACATTATCATCGTTTCTCAAATTTCCTTTACCTTTTCCATCATAAGTTTGTTTTACTATTCCTTTTCCCGGGTCAATTATTTTATGGTGATTTTCTTCATTTCCAACTCTATCTATTGCAAAATATTCTATTGATGTTATTCCTTCAGGTAATTGTATTTGCCCTGTATAGTTTTTCCATGTCTCCCATTTATTATCTATTATCCAGTTTCCACCATAAATTCCAGTTAATCCACTTCCACCAGAAATATAAATTTTGCCACCATTATCAACACATATACCATAAATAACTTCTTTTAAATTTGGTGAAATATCATTCCAGTTTGTTCCATCATATTTTAAAACTGTTCCAGCCCTTCCAACTGCATAAACATTTCGACCTGCAACTATCATTGAATATATTGGAACTCTTCTTTTATTATCTTTTATTGACGAGATATTTGTTGAAATCAAATCCCATTTTTCAGAATTATATTTCAAATAAGCAATTTTTGAAAATGCTTCAATATCTCCAAATATATAAACATTATTCCCATCTCCACCTACACAGTATAAATCAGAACTCACAGGTGAAATTTCCTTACTCCAATTCGTTCCATCATATTTTAAAATTGTTCCAGAAGCACCAACTGCATAAATAACATTTCCAGTTCCCCATATCCCATAAAGATTTGTAGAAACACCTAAACCACTTAAATCAATTTTGTTCCAATTTCTATCATATTTCAAAATTACTCCACCAGTTCCAGCAAAATAAACATTACCATTCCCATCAATATAAATACTATAAAAAGTTGGAGGATTATTTGGGTCAAGACCAAGAGTATTAAAAGGAATATCTTTTTTCACCCAATTATTACCATCAAATTTAGCAATAATTCCATTTTCTCCACATACCCATATATTATCTTGTACATTTCCATATATACAATTTAAAGTAGAAGAATTTTCAAATGTCATTATATTCCAGTTTATACCACCATCACTTTCAAGAATAACTCCTTTTTCACCCACTGCATAAAACTTATTATTAATAGTTGTAATACTCCTTAAATCAGTGAGAATATCCTTGTTATTAAAACTGAATCTATATTGGATACCTGTTAAATCAGAAAGAACTCCGCTTCCCGGGTTACCCTGTGTAAAATCAGAGAACAATATATCATATCTTGGGTCATAATCAGGATGTTCGGGTAAAATAGTTAAAGGTCTTTTATTATAAATACTTCCTTCATAAATTTCATAAAGTGAATCAATTGAACTTATTGTTAAAGATAATGGCTGTAAGAATCTATTATTTGTTGAGGCAAAATAAATATAATCAATATAATCATTAGGATAATTGCCTGGTGGTGGACAATCCTCAGGTCTTGGAAATTCTTTATTATGTCTCCATGTATCTGTATAATTATTCTCATAAGTTCCTATATCCTTATATTGAGTTGGTAAAAAATTTCCAGTAAGTGTAACTTTTGTATCAGGTGGAACTGTATCAACATATAAACTTATTTGCTCTTCTCTTATTATATTGCCCTGATTATCTTTTTCAATATACCATGGATTATCTACAAATTGCTCACTTATATTACCTGCATTATCCCATATTCTAACTTTTATTTTTTTACCATAGGAATTAAAAACAGGGAAATAAAGGTTAGAGTTATCAGGAGCATCTATTCCAATCCTATCAAGATAGGATTTAAATACAACTCTTTCAACTTTTCCATCACTATCTTTATCAATTAAATTGGGTATTAAATCAATTGGATAAAGACCTGTATCATCAGTTAAATAATCGGAAAAATTATTAAAATCATCAATATCTGTGCCATCCACTGTAAATGCAATAACTCCTCCAAGAACTCCACTTCCATTTTCTTCTATAGCATCAAGAGGTATATAAACAACTGGTGCTGATTTATACCACAAAATTCCATCAATATTAGGACCATCAGGAAGTTTATCTACTCTTATTCTATTAATTACAGGTGGAGTTAAATCTACATTAATAGGTTTTGCACTTGTATCAACTTTTGTATCAACTTTATCTGAATAATTACCCTTTCCTAAATCAGGAGTATTGTCTGGTTTAGAAACAGAAGATTCAGTTACCTGGGCATCATCTGCAGCAACAACTTCTAAGTATATATCTTCTCCTTCTACATTTACTGGTATACTTAAAATAACTGAAGATTGCCCTGAATAAGTGTTTATTATCCAATCTTGTGGAGTCCCTCCAATATTAAATTTAAATCTATAAGCAACACCTTTTATACCAGCACAACTACCATCAGATGCCTGTGGGTCTTCAATTTTTAAATTTATAGTAGGAGGATTTATATACCAACCACTCTTTTTTATTCCGATCATATATCTTCCATTATTTCCTTTACTTACATCAGGTATAATTCCTTCTTTACCACCACTAATCCCAACAAAAGAAATATTGGGAGACGTATTATCAATAATTACATTTATTGTTGCAGATACTCTTGATGTCTTTTCTGTAACTCTAATTGTAGTGTTTAAATTTAAACCAGTAGTATTCCAATTATAAAAAGTATCTGTAATACCATCTGCTATTAGTTTCCATGTTCCATCATAATATTCAATTTCATATTCTTCCCATCCATTTGTTTCTCCTTGCGTCTCCCATGTAATCCTTACAGTCCCTCTACATTTTGCATTATTAGAAGGACTTTTAATATTAATGCCAGTTATATGAGGAACTTCAAGCGAATTAGACCAATCAACAATACCTTGTACTTTAATTTTCACCCAGATATACTTCCATTGAGAGACATCTTGAGTTAATGGAAAACTTCCTGTATATGTATTACCCTTTGCATCTGGTGGTGTCACATCGCCAATCCATACTGCATAATTTGTATCAGTAGATGTCCCGGCATAAAGTTTAGCTTCTTCCACCGCCCCTATTCCAATTTGATACCCTCCATAATAAATTGTGTCATCTTTGTGAACTTTCCCTGTTGGTGTATTAATTGTAAGATTTGAATCTATTTGTGCCCATAATGAAGAAAAAAATAAAAGAAAAAATAAAAAAGTAAAGGAAAATGAATGCAAAGATGATACTTTCCTTAATGACTTAAAATATAAAAATTTTAAAAGACATTTATATTCCATTTTTCCCCCTCTTTTTAATTTTTTCATTCATTTCTATTTTTCCTTTTCTATCTTCCCATCCAACTTTTAAATAAATTATAACATTTTTTTATAAATTTCTCACCTTCATCATCACCTTCCTCCCACCTTGAAGGTGGGCTCTGGGAACCTTTGTCATACCCTGCCATTTCAATTTCTCTTTTTTAACTTTCTTCTGTCATTCCAATTTTTTCTTTTATCTTTTTTATATCCTCTTTATTTTTTTCAATATCTATTTTATTTTTTTCTACATCGCTTTCAATCCTTCTTATCCATTCACTTGTAAAAACTCTCTCCTGGTCCAATCTCCTTAAAATAACAACCATTTCATCAAGAACATTATAAATTTCCTTTGTAACCATATTTTTCTTTATTTCTTCAAACATCAATGAATGCTTAATTACCTCTGCTCCTATATTATTTATTTTTTCATCCAATCTTTTTACCTCACTCTCTATTTTTCGGTCTAATTTTCCTGCTTCATTCTCTATCTTTTTATCCAGAATCCCTATTTTTTCATCTAATTTCTTAACCTCGCTCTCTATCTTTTCATCTAATTTCTTAACCTCACTCTCTATTTTACTATCCAATTTCTTAATTTCACCATTTAATCTTTTCTCTATTGACCTAATTTCATTTGTATTTGCTTCTACCTTTTTTGTTAACCTTCTTTCAACTTTATCTATCTCTTTTAACAATTTTTCTTCATTTACTTTAATCAATTTTTCCTTTTTTTCGCCTTTAAAACTTCCTTTCTTCTCCATTTCTTATCCCTCTTTTTTCCTCCCACCTTGAAGGTGGGCTCTGGGAACAGCAAACATCTATAATCAACTTATTACTTTTTTCTCTTGAAGGTATTTTTTCAACTCACTTAAAAAAAATCCATCAATAAATTTCAGAATTCTAAGATATAAATAAAAAGTGCTTCTCATATATTTTATATCAGCATAATAATCTCTCCCCTTTTCTGCCTCATTCAAAATCTCTTTTGCATTTTTTAAATATCTTTCAACCTTATTCATTTTTAAAATTTAAATACAGATTATTCATTTAATTATTCCTTATTAAGATAAAAAAGTCAAGTTTAATTTTATTCTATCCTTATATTGTCAATTAACCTTATATTTCCTATTTTTATTGCTCCAAGAACAATAACATTTTTTTCAATCTTTTCAACAGGTTCAAGGTCAGAAATTCTAACTATTTCAAGATATTGAATCTCCACATTTTCACTCTCAATAATTTTTTTCCCTTCCTCAATTAATTTCTTACAATCATATATTCTTTCTTTCTTCACCAACTCTTCAATTCTATTAAGTGCTTTATATAAACATACTGCCTTTTTTCTTTCTTCACTATTCAGATAAACATTTCTTGAACTACATGCAAGTCCATCTTCTTCCCTTACTGTCTCACATCCTATTATTTCACATTGTAAATTCAAATCCTCAACCATTTTTTTAACAATTATCAATTGCTGTGCATCCTTCCATCCAAAATATGCTTTATCAGGTTGAAAAATATTTAATAATTTTAAAACAACTGTGCAAACACCTTTAAAATGTCCTGGTCTAAATTTTCCTTCAAGAATTTCAGAATATTTTTCAACATTAACATATGTTTTAAAATCAGGAGGATACATTTCTTCAACCTCCGGGAAAAATAATAAATCAACATTTTCATCTTCAAGAATTTTTTTATCTCTTCCAAAATCTCTGGGGTATCTATCAAAGTCCTCTCCTGGTCCAAATTGAGTAGGATTCACAAAAATACTTACAGAAACAAAATCACATTCTTCTTTTGCTCTTTTTATAAGTGAAATATGTCCTTTATGAAGATATCCCATTGTAGGAACAAATCCGGTAATTTCCCCTTTTTTCTTTACTTCTTTTATCTTTGCCCTTACTTCCTCAACCTTCTTTACTATTTCCATCTTATTTACATTATACTTTCATAAATTAACAACACATTTTATAACTCCATCCATGTATTCAGAAACAAGATTCAGTGCATCTTCAACTTTCTCAAAAGGATACCTGTGCGTTATTATTTCTTTAAAAGGTAGTTTAGAATTTTTCAATAAATTTAAGGCAATCTCTGTGCAAAAAGCGCTTCTTCTAACATTTATAAGTTCAAGTTCCTTTCTTCTCATTATATGTGCTTCAAACTCAACTATATCTTCAGAAGGAATTCCAACAAAAACACTTTTTCCTCCAATCCTGCTTGTATGAATAACCTGCCTGAATGTCTCTTTTTTTCCTGCTGCCTCAAAAGAAATATCAACTCCTCTATTATTTGTGATTTCTTTCACAATTTCTGTAATATCTTCTTTTTTTGCATTAATAGCAAAATCAGCACCTATTTTTTTTGAAAATTCAATTCGTTCATCTATTAAATCAGATACAAAAATTCTATTTGCGCCACTTTCTCTTGCAGAAAAAAGAATAGATAGTCCAATTGGTCCTGTCCCGAGAATAGCAACATCATCTCCAATTTTTAATCCACTTAACTTCACAGCATAAATTCCTATTGCAAGTGGCTCTGATAAAACTCCTTCTTCATATCCAAGTCCTTCAGGTATTTTTATCAGATTTTCTTCTGGCATTACAATATATTCTCTTAAAGCACCATTAACAGGAGGAGTTCCCAAAAATTTAACATCCGGACATATATTTGGTTTTCCTTTTATACAGAACTCGCATTTTCCACAACTTATTCCCGGCTCAATTGCTACCTTATCTCCCTTTTTCACTTTTTTTACATCCTTTCCAACTTCAATAACTTCACCACTTGCCTCATGTCCTACAATAATTCTGTCCTTTATAATCTGGTCTCCAATCCTTCCTTCAAGAAAATAATGAACATCTGAACCACAAATTCCAACACACCTAATTCTGACAAGGACATCCTTACTATTTTTAATTTCTGGATCTCTCTCTTCTTCTATAACAATTTTCCTCTTTCCTACCAGATATGCCACTTTCATCTTCTCTCCTCTCCTTTCACCCTCCCTTTTTCCCACCTCTAAGGTGGGAAAGGGAGATTGTGGATTATCAAGGGAGTTCAGGCCCGCTCTTCAAATTTTATTAATTTTTTAATCCTCTGCAATTGTCTTTCGTAATCAGCATAATCTTCTACAAATTTCCTGTAGTTTTCAGGGCTTATCTCTATCAAATCTTCAAAATAACAAATCTTTAAAAAAATCTTACCCGAATTTAAATATTCCTTATATGAAGAAAATTCCCAATCCTCTACTCTTTTAACTATCCCTGCTGTAAAGGGATTTAAATGAATATAACGTGTTAAATGAAATAATTGCTCATCTGTTTCTATTAATACTTTTTTGTAATTGCTTTCCCATAAATGCCCCTTCCTATTATATTTCAAATTAAAATATCTTGCATAACTGTTTAAAATATTACTCATAAATTGAGGAATACCTTTTTCTTTTTTCTCCTCCAATACAAGATGTAAATGTGTAGGCATTATACAATAGCAAATTATTCTAACAATTGGTTCTCCTTTATTTTCTTTTTTAAAATCAATCACTTTAGAAAATTTTGTCTCTCTTTCATTCATGTAATACCAAATCGTTTCCGTCATTCTCCTATAATCTGCTTTATTTTTGAAAATTTTATAACCGGCAATACTTTTAGTAAAAACATGATATAAACTTCCTTCTTCCATTTTTCACTTTCCCTCTCTCCAATCCCTTATCCTGCCTTCATCTTCCCGTCCCACCTCTAAGGTGGGAAAATGGGATAGAAAAATTATATCATAAGAGAACAGGGACCTCAATTACTTTAAATTTTTTCCATTCACCTTTTAGAAATCTTACAAAGAAAATAAATCCTATCACTATAACATATACAGTTGCAATTGCCCAGTTTGTAAATATCCCATAATTAAAAATAAAGGTAAATAAAGAAAGTGGAATGAAAAAAATAAAAATTGTTGCAAATAAAAAGACCTTCATAATAAATTTTGTATCACCTGCACCCCTTAATCCAGAAAGAAAAATTACATTCATTGTATCAAAAACTGAGTAAAAGGCAACAAAACGCAAGAGAATCACAGTTAAATTTCTTACCTTATCAAAATCTCCTTTATAAACTTTTGGTCTGAAAAATTTAATATAAAAATCAGGGAAAATAACATATGTAAGAGCGATTAAACACATATATATAAAAGTAATTAAAAATCCAGTATAAGTTATTTTTTCTCCTTCTTCTGGTCTTCCTTTTCCTATATATTGACCAACAAGAATTGAAACACCTGTTCCTATTCCAACCATCGGCATAAAGGCAACAGTATTTATATTAAAAGCAATATTTGAAGAAGAAAGAGGGATAATACCAAGTTTTCCTGTTATAAGTAAAAAAATAGACCAGACAGAAATATCAAGTAAATACTGGACTCCATTTGGTAAGCCATACTTTAAAAGATTTCTGAATAGAGTTTTATTGAATCTGAAATTTTTTGTTCCATATATAGAATTTTTCTTCTGAAATATTAAAAATAGATAAACAAAAAATGAAATATATCCTGAAATTACAATTGCAATACCAGCACCCTCTATTCCCATTTCTGGAAATATCCATTTGCCAAAAATCAAAAAATAATCAAGAAAAGGATGTAAGATTGTTTGAAGAAAACTAACAAAAAGAACTGTATTTGTTTCGCCTCTTCCTGAAAAAAATGATGAAAAAGAAGCAGAACCAATTGTAGAAAAAGCACCTAAACATAAAATTTTGAAATAAATAACTTCATAATTTAAAACCTCCTTTTCATGTCCAAAAAGTGAAAATATAAAATGAGAAAAAGGAATAAGAAAAAGATGTAGAATACCGCCAATAATAGCAAAATATACACCCTGCCATACAATTTCACCTACTTTTTCATATTTTTCTGCTCCGTAATACTGGGCAACAAAAGTATTTACAAAAGAGGTAGTTCCTAAAAAAATACTTGTAGTTGTTAAACTTAAAAAACTTGCTGGAAGGATTGCTGCCATTGCTTTTACTGAATACCAGGAAATAAACATCCTGTCAACAAAATGCTGAATAGTCCATATACTTGAACTTATAATTAGAGGAAATGAGACATGTAAAAGTTCTTTCAAATATTTTTTCATAATTATTAATTATTTAGAAACTTAAAAATTTATTTTTAAAAGATATATTTTTTAAGGATTGAAGCAAGATTATATCCCATTTCTTCAAAACCCTGGGATGATGGATGAATTCTATCTGTCATAAGTCCTCTTACATCTTTTAAAATTTTAAAACCTGATATGTGGATTACATTTTTCTTATTTATCTGTTTTACTTTATTTTTCACAATATTTCTGAATTTTTTCTGTTTTTCCTCATTATCAAAATCCATATAAAAGGGAAATATATCAATAAAAAACAAATATTTTTCTATCTTTTCATTTACTATTTTTTCAATAAAGTAATCAACCCTCTTTTCAAATTCTTCAACTTCAAAACCACCAACCATATTTATACCAAGTTCAAAAGTGGCAAAATCCCAGTCATCTCTTTCTGCAATATAATCAGCAATTTCTTTCTCAAGATGTGCTCCTCCTCCTAATCCAAGATTTAATGCATCCATACCAAGAATATATGCAGTTTTTGCAACATATGTATAGGTAGGAACAATTGAAAAACCACCATGAGTAATTGAAGAACCATATGCAAGAAATCTTTTATCAGGAAGTTGATTTTTTGAAGGTGGCTCAAATTCGCCTTCAATATCAATAATCCTTAAATCAACTAAATGAGGAAGAATAATTCTTACAACTGATGGGTCAAATTTTAAATTTTTTTTATTCTTTAATTCCTTCAATTTTTCAAGATTCTGTGGATACTCTATTTCAATAACAGATGGATTTTCATTTACAAAATGCCACGAATGAAAAAAATCACCAAAATAAATTTCACATATCCCTGTTCTCCATACTACTTCCATATCTGCTTTAACCACTATTTTTGCCTTTTTGCTTTTAAGATTAAATCTCATCTCACATCCTGCTGGCATAATCGCTCTTGTTTTTGCATTATCATTTAATTTTTCTCTAACTCTTTCAGGAATTCTTGATAGTTGAAGTCCATTTGATTTTTCAAAAATTTCCTCAACATTATAAAACTCAATATTTCTGTAAATCATTTATTTCTCCTTTTTAATCGGTTATATATTTTTTCAAAATATTTGAAAGATTGTAAGCCATTTCTTCCATCCCGAATGGTGAAGGATGAAGAATATCAAAAGCAAGGCCTTTCAAACTTTTCAAAATATCAAATCCTGAAATGTGAATTACATTATCTCTATTAATCTCTTTCACTTTATTCTTTACTATTTCTCTAAATTTCATCTGTTTTTCCTGATTTTCATAATCCATAAAAAATGGATAAATATCAATGAAAAATAATTTTTTATCACCTTTTTTACTAACTATTTTTTCAATAAAGTAATCAACCCTTTTTTCAAATTCTTCAACCTCACACCAACCAACCATATTTATACCAAGTTCAAAAGTGGCAAAATCCCAGTCATCTCTTTCTGCAATATAATCAGCAATTTCTTTTTCAAGATGTGCCCCTCCTCCAAATCCAAGGTTGATTAAATCAACATTGAGTAATTGTGCAGTTTTAAATGCATATGTGCCTGTTGGTCTTACTGCTGACGCTCCATGTGTAATTGAAGAACCATAAGCAAGATATTTAATTTGAGGAGTTTGATTTCTCTCTGGAAGTTCAAATTCACCTTCTATATCAATAATTTTTGTAATAAGTAGATGTGGAAGTATAACTCTAACAAGTTCCGGGTCAAATTTTAATTTTTTTTCTTCAGAATATATTTTAAGTTTATCAATATTTTGAGGATATCTGATTTCAATCTCTGTTATTTCATTTTTAATCAATCTCCAACTTTCAAAAAAATCTCCAAAAAAAACTTCACATATTCCGTTTCCATTAATTCCTTTCAAAAAAATTTTTGCTTTTTCACTCTTTAAATTAAACCTTATTTCACACCCTGAGGGATATAAAGAAGCATTTTTAGCACTTTCATTTAATTTTTCTCTGAGTGCTTCTGGAATTCTTAATAACTGAAATCCATCATTTTCTTTTTTTATCTCTTCAACATTATACAATTCAACATTTTTATATTTCATCTTTTTCCTCCTTTGTTTAAAGTATTATTCTAATATTAGAAATTTGGAAGTGTCAAATTTTACAAAAAGAGTTTTAATATTAATTTAAAGTATCAAAGTTTGGAAAGTATTATGTTTAGATTAAGTTTTATTTTTACTGTGAGTGTTTCTGAAGTTTTTTCCTTTACATCAGGAGAAGGAGGGATTTCAAATTTAGTGTTAAGGTCAAGTGAAAAATTACCATTGAAATTATTTATTTCTCCTTCCTCTTCATTAAAAATAAAATTACCCTTTGAAGAATTTGTGCCTGTAAATATTATTTTTGTATCCTTATCTTTCTTTGTTTCCTTTATTGTTTGAACCCCTGTTAACTGGATTAAACCTGTATTGCCCTTTTTTTCATATGTATAATTAAATTCAAGAGGGCACATTGGAATACCTGGAAAATTAAAAGCAGGTATAGTTTGTTTCCATCTCTTTCCTGAAGTCAATTTTTCAGGGAAAGCGGGAAGAAGTTTTAAAACCTGGGAAATAGATAAAATTCCCTTGTTTATTTCTTCTATTTCAATTAATTCACCATTTTTTTTCATTTTCACAAAACAGGTTGATATAACAGATGAAATCCCTGTTTCTGAACTTGTTATATCTTCAAGAATCTGTTCATTTACCTTTACAAGAGTTTTGAATGGAGTAATTTTGAGAATATATTCTTCATCTTCAACTCCAAGGGTTTCAATTTTTAAGTTCCCTTTAACAAAAACATTAAATTTTTCATCAGTTCCTGGATAATTTAAACCAACATTTCCCTTCATCTGAAATGAATAATTAACCGGTTTTGATTGATTAAATTTATATTCCTGAGAAAAAAGAAAAAAAGGCAAAAACAAAAAAATTAAAAATAATATTTTTCTCATTTGTTCTCTTTTATAAATTCTTTAATTCTTTCAATCGCTTTCTTTAAATTCTCCATACTTGTAGCATAAGATATTCTTATGTAATTGTCAACTCCAAATTCACATCCAGGAACTGTTGCAATAAATTTTTCCTCAAGTAATCTTTTTGAAAATTCATTTGAATCCATATCTTTAAAGTTTAAAAACATATAAAATGCACCTTCTGGATTGGGATATTTAACTTCTTCCGGTAGATTTTCAATAATAAAATCTTTTCTTTTTCTAAATTCTTCAACCATATTTCTGTATAATCTTTCTCCTTCTTTTATTGCATAGAAACTTGCTTTTTGAGATATTGTTGAAGGTGCAGAAGTTGTCTGACCCTGTATTTTTCCAATAGCATCAGCAATTTCCCTTTTTGAAGCAGTATAACCTATTCTCCAGCCAGTCATAGCAAATGTTTTTGAAACACCATTTACAACTATTGTTAAGTCCTTCATTTCTTTTGAAAATTCTGCAATGCTTATATGTTCTTTATCAAAAATTATTTTTTCATAAACTTCATCAGAAATACATAAAATTTTATTTGAAATAATTGTATCAGCAATTTCCTCAAGTTCATTTTTATCATATACAATACCTGTTGGATTTGATGGGCTATTAAGAATTATTGCTTTTGTTTTTTTTGTAATTTTTTTCTTTAAATCTTCTATATCTATTTTGAATTTTTCATTATATTTACAGAAAATAGGGATGCCACCACATATTGAAATCATTGCAGGATAACTCACCCAATAAGGAACAGGAATTATAACTTCATCTCCTGGATTTAAAATTGCAAGAAAAATATTAAAAAGGGAATGTTTTGCTCCATTTGAAACAACTATTTCTTCTGGCTCATATTTAAGTTTATTTTCTCTTTCAAGTTTTTCACATATTGCATCCCTTAATTCCTTTAAACCTTTTTCTTCTGTATATTTTGTAAAACCCTCTTTCATTGCTCTTTCTGCATATTCCTTTATTTCATAAGGTGTATCAAAATCTGGCTCTCCAACAGTTAAATTCACCACATCAAAACCTTTTGCCTTCATCTCTTTTGCTTTTTTATTTAATGCCATTGTTGCAGAAGGTTTTAAAAATTTCACCTTTTCAGATAAACACTCCATTTTCCCTCCAATTTTAAATAAACTTTTCAGGAGAAATATAATCACCAAATTTTTCTCTTGCTTTTATTAATCTTTCTTTCTGCTGATTTAAAATTTCAAAAACTTCATCAGGTGCATCTTCAATTTTTTCTTTACAGAATTTCAAAACTCTTTCAATTTTTAATAGATTTTCTGGAACCCTTATTGTAAACTGTTCTATATAATTTTCTTTAGGATATTCTTTTTTCAAAACATCATTAAATAAAATTTTTAAGTCCTCATAAAATGGAATTAAACCGGTTGGTGAAGGAATTGCCTTTACATCATTATTTATCCTTAATTCCATCCATTTTATCCAGACATGTTTATCTTTTCTTGAATTTAAAAATTCACCTGTTTTCAAAGACCTTAAAAAATAATTAACTCCAAAAACTAAAGGTCTTTTTTTAAGCCCTTCTCCAAAAGCAAGATAATTTTTTACATACTGACCGAGTGGTATGGAAATAAAGTCCTGAATACTCATTATATTTATTTCATAGTTTCCTTCTCTTCCGACAATTGCAAAAGTTGTTTCAGTTTCAAGTGCTACTCCATAACATATTATTCCATGAGCCCAATCAAAACCTTGCTGAACAGGAACATAACCTCTGTAATCCCTACCGCCAAAAATAATACCTCCAAGTTCAACCCCTTCTGGATTTTCAAGTTCTTCATCGCAGTTTGAAAGAGATTTTAAAGAAATTGTATATCTTGCATTTTTATGTGATGGTAAAATTTCCTCTCCTTTTTCATCTTTTTTACCTTTATACCACTTTCCTGAATAATTTATACCTTCTTCAGGTAATTCACATCCCATATCAAGCCACCAGACCTTACCATCTTTAACAAGAATATTTGAAAAAATTATTTCATTTGGAGAAGTTATTGTTTTGTAAATTAAAGGGTCATCAACTGGATTTATTCCCTGAATAATTCCAAAAATCCCGCATTCTACATTTACTGCTTTACATATTCCATCTATATTTCTTACATATGCAATATCATCTGAAAGAATTTTTTCCCCTTCAAGCATCGCAGTTGATGTTTTACCGCAGGCACTTGGAAATGCTCCCGCTATATATGTTTTTCTTCCATTAGGTCCATTTACACCAACAATCATAAAATGTTCAGCAAGCCATCCTTCTTTATGTGCCTTTCTTATAGCAAGTCGTAAAGCAAGTTTTTTAAATCCTATTGAATTACCTGCATATTGATTATTCACACTGTAAACTGTATTTTCTGTATAATCAATATAAATTCTTTTTTTGTCATAATTTTTACTTGTCATATTTTCATCAAGTTCTCCTGCTGAATGAAGGGTAAAAAATATATCTGAATTATCATCAATTTTCAAAAATTCTTCATAACCTGCTCTATATAATAAACTTACTGAATGGGCAACATACCAACTATCTGTACATTCTACGCATGGAATTGAAAAAACTGACCGTGATGGACCAAGAACTAAAAATCTAACAATCATTATTTTGCCTTTCATTGAACCTTTAAGTAAATTTTTTATTTCATTAAGCCCTTCTTCCCTCTCTATCTGATTTAAAGCAGAACTCAATTTATCACCTTTAGGCACAAGAAATTTTGTAACCTCTCTATCTCTCCCCTGGTCATAATAACCATCAAAATGAAAAGTATGTCCAGGTGTCAGTAAAGCAGAACTTTCTTCTTTACTTACAATAGCCATATTTTTTATATGAGCAATTTCATCAGGTGTATCACTACATACAAAAACATCATCTGGCATACATAATAAAATACTTTCTGCAATAAAACTTATAACTTTTTTATTTTTTATTTTCTTCAACTTTTCAAATTCTTCTTTTTTTAAGAGATTTTCCAAAATTTTGATATAATTCTCCATCCTCTTTCCTCCTTCATTAAGGGTTCTTTTTTAAGGGTCCTTTTTTTTAAGGTTAGTTTATATTATAAAACAGATTTTTATTACATGTCAAAAATTTATGGTATTAAAAGTTTCTGTCCAGGGTAAACCACATCAGATTTCAAATTATTTAATTTTTTTATTTCACTTACAGAAGTATTGTATTTTTTTGCTATTTTTGTAAGATATTCACCTTTTTGAACTATATGATACTTTTCTTTACCTGTTTTTAATATAGTCGGGATAGATTTTTGAATTTTCCCTTCTGTAGATGGAGTACTTTCAAGGGTCTGTTTTTTCAAATAATATATCTCACTCTCATGTTTTGTTAATTCTTCAAGAAAACTATTAAAAATTTCATTAAATTTTTTATCAAGAGTATTAATTTTTTCCTCAATCTGGTTAATTTTTTTTGGTATGGTATCAAGCGTTTCCACAATCTTTACCTGTGTATCCCTTAAATTTAAAATATCTGTTTTAATATTTGTCTGAGTTTCAATAAGATTCTGATGAAGATTTGATGTTTTTGAGGCAAGGTCATTATAAATAAGTTTAGTTCCCTCTATGTCTTTTTTTATCCCTTCTATATCTCTTTTTATTTCAAGGTTTTTTTCTATAAACTCGTCTTTCAATTTATTCACCTTTTCGTTATTCTCAAAATTGCTTTCATCTATCTTTCCTCTTATTTCCTTAATTTCATCTTTTAATGAATTTATTTCGCTGCTCAGAGTTAAAATTTTATCCGAAACTTCTTCTATATTTTTTCTGATACTTTCGTCTTCCTGCTTATAATCAGTTTCCAAATTCCCAAATTTTTCGCCAATCTGCTTTACAGTTGCATAGAAATCATCTTCTAAATTATTAATTTTTTCCTTCATAGCATCTATATCATCTTTTGTAGCAATATCAGAACAACCTGTAAAAAATGAAATTATCAATATTAAACAAAATATCGGGAAAAAAATAATTAAAAGGTTTTTTTTCATTTCTTCACTTCTATTTTAAATTCACATCTTCTATTTTTTGCCCATGCTTCTTCATTGTGTCCTGGGTCTGCTGGCATATCTTCACCATAACTTACTGTATATAATCTTTTTGGTGAAACTCCCATCATCACAAGAAATTTTCTTGCACTTAATGCTCTCTGTTCACCAAGAACAAGATTATATTCTCTTGTTCCTCTTTCATCACAATGACCTTCAATTAGAATTTTTACATCAGGATTTTTCAATAAAAAGTCCCCAATTTTTTTAAGAATCTGTGCCGCGTCTTCTCTTATATTATATTTGTCAAAATCAAAATAAATATTCTCAAAAACTATTTTATGTTCCGAACTTACTTCTTCAGGTTTTACAAATTTCGTATCAGGAGGTATGGGAGTTACAGGAATTGTGTCATCTTTAATGGCTGTTTTAACTTCTGAAGGGGTTGCCTTCCCTTCTTCCACTGGTTTTGTTGTCTCCTTTATAACTGGTGTTTCCGGTTTTGTTTCTGGTGTCAGGATACTTGTCAATGGTGGTTTTTCTTCTTTCTTTTCTTCTTTCTCTTTAAGAAACTCCTTTTTAATTTTGGTTGGACACATACATCCAAAGAAACTTAATGCTATACAACCTACTACTATATACTTTACAAATTTCATATTACACCCCCATTTTTTTATTTTTTATCATCTTTTTTAAAAATTATTTTATCATCTTTTTTTTTATATGTCAAATTTATAAATCTCCAATAGCCCATAGAAGTCCTCTCCTTACGATTTCCCTTGCCTGAGGAACTTCAAAATCACTTGCCTGATGACCAAATGATGCATAAAAAACTCTACCTTTGCCATACATTCTTTTCCACACACTTGGCATAATTACTCCATTAATCCAGGAAAATTCTGTATTTTTAAAAGTTGTGGTTGCAAGAACATCATTTGAAGGATCAATATGCATATAATATTGCTCTGATTTAAGTTTAAAATCACTTATCCCTTTAACTATAGGGTCATCTTTTTTTACTATATTTATTTCATATTCAACTATTCCTCCTGGATGAGCAACCCATTGTCCACCAACCATAAATTGATAAGATGTATTCTCTCTAAAAGAATCTCCCATCCCTCCATGCCAACCAGCAATTCCGGTTCCAGAACTTATAGCACTCAATAAACCTTCTGTCTGTTCTGATGTCATTTTACCCATTGTCCATGTTATTACAATTAAGTTTACAGAACTCATTTTTTCTTTATCAAGAAAAATGTCAAGTGTATTATAAACTTCAACATCATAACCTTCTTTCTTCATTATTTCAGAAAAAATTTCAGTTGTCTCTTTCGGCTGATGTCCTTCCCAACCGCCCCATACAAAAATTACCTTTTTCATTTTACCTCCTTAAATTTTGAGATTTAAAATTAAGTTACTCAAATATTTAACTGAAAATGGCAAAACTCTTTCATCAAGATTAAATTTACTGTTATGATGTAAACCACTTTTCTTTCCTATACCAATAAAAATATATGCTGATGGAACTATTTCTGTATAAAAAGCAAAGTCCTCCCCGCCTAAAGTTGGTCCATATTTGTAAAAACTTTTTTCTGATAAAATTTTTTCAGTTGTTTTTCTGATTATTTCAGTTAAAAAAGGGTCATTTTTTACACCAGGGGAATAACATTCATAAGAAAAATCCAATCTGCAATTGAAAGAGGCGGTAATTTTCCTGCACATGTTTTCCATTTCATTTTTAATTTTTTCTCTCACTTTTTCAGAAAGAGTTCTTACAGTTCCCTCTATTTCAACCTTATCCGGAATTACATTAAAAACTTCTCCTCCATTTATTTTACATACAGAAATTACTGCTGGTTGAAATGGATTTATCTTTCTACTTATAATTGTTTGTAAACCTGCTATTAGATATGCTGAACAGACAACAGGGTCATTTATTTTATCAGGAGCACTTCCATGACCACCTTTTCCTTTTACTATTATTCTGAACATATCTGTATTTGCCATAACAATCCCTTTTTCTATGGAGATTTTATTAAGTGGAATATCAGAAATAAAATGAAACCCAATAAGAAAATCTGTATTTTTAAGAACTCCTTCCTTTATTAATGCACATGCGCCTCCAGGTGGTTTTTCTTCACACGGTTGAAAAATAAGTTTAACATTATATTTTAAAAAATCCTTAAATTTATTAAGAATAATACCAATTCCAAGAAGTGTTGCTGTATGGCCATCATGACCGCAGGCGTGCATTACACCCTTATTTTTTGATAAGAAAGGAAGATTTGTCTGCTCCTCAACTGGTAAAGCATCAATATCTGCCCTTATTCCTATTGTTTTTGAAGAGTTTTTATTTATATATCCTATAACTCCTGTTTTTACTTTCACTTCATAACTTATTCCTGCTTTTTTTAAAATATCCTGTATTTTTTTTGATGTTTTATATTCCTGAAACCCAAGTTCAGGATACATATGGAAATCTCTCCTCCAGTTGATTATATCATTTTTAATTCTTTCCACTTCTTTATTTACAAGTTCAATCATTTCTACTCTCTTTTTATAAAAAGCAACTCAACTTTTTCTTCTTCAAATTTTTTCTTTATTTCATCAATTATCTTATCAATAATTTCCATTTCATCTCTATAATCAATACTGAAACTTAAGAGGAAAACTGATTGAGGGATTGTAAACTCTGTTAAATAAATTTCAAAATTTTTTTTCAAAATAGATTCTTTTTTCCCTAAAATTTCAATTAATAAGTTTTTTATTTTTTCTTTATCTTTTAAATTTTGAATACCAATTTTCATCCTGACCTTTATTGTTGTATCCGGAAATCCAAAATTAATTATCCTTGTTTTTGCAATTTCTGAATTTGCTACAATAATAATATTATTTTCAGGTGATAAAATTTTTGTCCTTCTCATTCCAATTTCTATAACCTCTCCTGTTTCTCCTGTTGCAAGTTTTATTCTATCTCCTATTTTAAATGGCTTGTCAATTATAATAAAAAAACCTGAAATCATATTTGAAAGTGTATCTTGTGCTGCAAAAGCAATTGCAAATGAAGCAATACCTGCTGCTCCAAGAATGCTTGTTATCGGCTGATTGAATTTATTGAGAATTATTGTAAAACCAATAAAGAATATTATTATCCTTGAAACCCTTTTAAATAAAGACATAAATTCTTCATCTATTTTTGTTTTGGTTTTGTTTGCTATTTTTTCAAGATACCATTCAACAAACCCATCAACTATACCACTTACAATAAAGGAAACTGAAAGGACTATAAAGGAATAAATAATTTTTGGGACATTTAAAAGAAATTTTTCAAGAGGTAAATTTTCTGTTTTTATAAGAAGAGATGTCCTTTCCCATAAAATACTCAAACCTGAAAAAAATACAAAAAATATAACTCCTTTTCCTGTTCTTTTTAAAATTTTTGCATCAAGTTCTCTTCCTTTTGAAACTTTTACTAAAATATATTCCCATATCCATTTAACAATAAAACAGATAACAATTATTATTACAAAGTAAATAAAAGTTAAAAGATTGTTTCTAAGTGTTTCTCCCATTTAAGTTATCTTGTCCATCTTCATATATTCTCTCAAAACTTCAGGAACTATTATCTCCCCATTTTCTGTTTGATAATTCTCAATTATTCCTATTATTGTTCTCGGTAAAGCAATTCCAGAGCCATTAAGGGTATGAACATAATCTGTTTTGCCATCTTTTCTTTTAAACTTAATATTTGCTCTTCTCGCCTGAAATGCTTCAAAATTAGAACAGGAAGAAACTTCAAGCCATTTCTCCACCCCGGGACACCAGACCTCAATATCATAACATTTGCTTCCTGCAAAACTTAATTCTCCAGTGCATAAAAGAACTACTCTATAAGGAAGATTCAATGCCTGAAGAACTTTTTCTGCTTCATTTAAAAGGGATTCAAGTTCGTCATAAGAATTTTCCGGCTTCACAAACTTAACAAGTTCTACTTTATCAAATTGATGAACTCTAATAAGTCCTTTTGTTTCTTTCCCATATGCACCTGCTTCTCTTCTGAAGCATGGAGTATATGCAACATAATAAATTGGTAAGTCATCTTCCTTTAAAACTTCATTTTTATGGAGATTTGTTACTGGAACTTCTGCAGTTGGTATAAGGAAAAAATCATCTCTTTCAAGATAATACATATCATCTTCAAGTTTTGGAAGTTGTCCTGTGTTAAATAAACTGTCTCTATTAACAAGTGATGGAACCCATACTTCTTTAAAACCGTTTTTAACATGTAAATCAATCATTAAATTTATTAAAGACCTTACAAGAAGTGCTCCTTTTTCTTTAAAAACAGGGAAAAAACTTCCTGTAATTTTAGAACCTCTTGGAAAATCAAATATTCCAAGTTTCTCTCCAATTTCCCAGTGAGGAAGAACATTAAATTTTTTTTCTTTAATTTCTCCCCATTGTCTAACTATAATATTATCTTTTTCACTTTTTCCTACAGGGACAGAGGGATGTGGAATATTTGGAATATAGGAAATTATTTTTTCAATTTCTTTTTCAATCTCACCTAATCTTCTTTCTGCTTCTTTTATTTCTTCTGAATATTTTCTTGCCTGATTTATTAAAGAAGAAATTAAATCCTTATCTTCTTTATTCCTTGAAATTTTTTCTGTTAAGTCCTTTTGCCATTTTTTCCTTTCCTCTACAAATGCTATCAACCTTCTTCTTTCATTATCAAGTACTTCAAATTTATCCCATTCTACTTTCTGGTTTTTTAACTCTGCAACCTTTTTTAATAAATCCAGATTTTCTCTTACAAATTTAAAAGGATACATTTATTCTCCCATTTTTATAATAAGTTCTCCTTCCTTTATCATACCATATTCTTCTCTCAATATCTTTTCAATATAAAAGGGGTCTTTTTTTATCTTTTCTATCTTTTCCCGGAGTTCCTTATTTTCTTTTTCAAGTTTAGGAATCTCATTTTTATAAAATTTGTAAGTTTGATATGATGAATAAAGAGATTTTGCCCTTATACCACAACAGATAACAAATAAAACAGTAATAATTAAAAACAAATTTCTTTTTATCTTCCTCATTTTTCTCTAATTACTTTACCATAATATTTCCATGTATTTCCAAGATTTTCTTCAATTCTTAAAAGTTGATTATATTTACAAAGTCGTTCAGACCTGCTCAAAGAACCACTCTTTATCTGCCCTGCATTTGTTCCAACTGTAAGGTCTGCTATAAAAGAATCCTCTGTTTCCCCACTTCTATGAGATATAACAGTTCTGTATCCTGCTATTTTTGCCATTTCAATTGTTTCAAGTGTTTCTGTCAATGTTCCTATTTGATTTACTTTTATTAGAATTGCATTTGCTATTTTTTGCTTAATCCCCTCTTTAAAAATTTTTGGGTTTGTAACAAAAATATCATCTCCAACAAGTTGAATTTTATTTCCAAGTTTTTCTGTTAATTTTTTCCATCCATCCCAGTCATTTTCTGCAAGTCCATCTTCAAGTGAGTAAATTGGATATTTAGAAACAATTTTTTCATAAAAATCAATCAATTCATCAGAACTTATTTTTTTCCCTTCAAATTGATAAAGACCATTCTCATATAAAGAAGAAGCAGCAGTATCAATAGCAATATAAACCTCAACTCCTGGTGTATACCCCGCCTTCTCAATTGCTTGCGTTATAAGTTGGATTGCTTCTTCATTTTTATTAAGATTTGGAGCAAAACCACCTTCATCCCCCACCGAAGTTGAATAACCCTTATCCTTTAATATCTTTTTTAAATACTGAAATACCTCTGCAACCATCCTGTATCCTTCAGCAAAACTTTCTGCTCCTACAGGTGCTATCATAAATTCCTGAATATCAAGATTATTGTCGGCATGCAATCCTCCATTTATAACATTGCACATGGGAACAGGCATTGTATTTGCATAAATTCCACCAATATAAAAGTAAAGGGGAACTTCAAGAACATTTGCGGCAGCACGAGCAACTGCTAAACTCACTCCAAGAATAGCATTTGCTCCCAGATTTGATTTATTTTCACTTCCATCCATTTCAATCATTTTATAGTCAATACCTCTCTGGTCAAAAACACTTTCTCCTTCAATTTCCGGTCCAATAATTTCATTTATATTTTTTATTGCTTTTTTAACTCCCTTACCAAGAAATTCTTTTCCACCATCTCTCAATTCAAGTGCTTCCCTTTCACCTGTTGAAGCACCTGAAGGAACTGCTGCTCTGCCTATTGTTCCATCCTCAACCATAACTTCCACTTCTACTGTTGGATTACCTCTTGAATCAAGAATTTGTCTTCCATAAACACTCACAATTTCCATTTTTGCTCCTCCTTTGTTATTTAAATTTAATTATATTCCTAAATCAAATTATTTTCAATTAAAAATTTTTTCAGTTGAATCAAATCCTGAAAAAGTAAAGGATTTTCGTATTTCAAAAAATCTCTTTCATTACAAGAACCGGTAAGAACTATATATGTATCAACACCTGCATTCCTTCCAGTTTCATAATCAATATCCATATCTCCTACATAAAAAGTTTCTTCTTTTTTTAATCCAGTTTCTTTCAAAATTTTTAAAATTATTTCAGGGTCTGGCTTTGGATTTTTAACATCATCCGCACAAAGAAGAATATCAAAATAATTTTTAATTCCCGCCTGGTCAAGTATAAAATTTAAACAAAATTTTGATCTGTTTGTGGCAAGTGCAATTTTTATTTTTTTATCTTTAATTTGATTTAAAACTTCAATACTTCCCTTCATCAATTTAACATTGTCTTTCAAAAAATTTAAATAATTTTCTCTATAAAGTTTATGAGCAATTTTAATTTTCTCTTCACTGAAAAGATTTTGGATTAATTTTAAATCACCTCCACCAACTGCTCTTTTAACTCTATCATAATCAAATTTTCCATAATTAATTTTTTCGCATATAAAATCTATCGTCTTATAAATAGAATCATATGCATCTATTAAAGTCCCATCAAGGTCAAAAATCGCAAGTTTTTTTCGTTCCATCCATTTTTTCCTTTTAAAAATTTTATTATAATATACTAAACCTTTTTTGTTTTCAACCGTCTAAAAAGAAAAAGGGGTAAAAATGAAAAGAATTATAACTTTACTTGTTTTACTAAATCTAATAACAATATGGACACTTAATGCACAGATTAAAAAAAAAGACATGCCTTCATTAGATGACAAAATTGAACAATACAGGAAAAATAATTACATTTTAAGGGAAAAACTTAAAGAGGTTCTTGAAACACAAAAAAGATTGAAGGAGATAGAAAGAGAAGAAATAGAAAAAGATCCTGAACTTAAAAATCTATATACTCAAATAATGAATTTAAGAATTCAGTTATGGCAAAATATAAATGAGAAATTAAAAGATAATGAGGAATACCAAAGACTTAAAAGAAGATTGAAGGAAATTGATGAAAAAATAAGAAATCAACTAAAAGAAAGAATGGAAGAAAAAAATTAAAGAAAAGAAAGGAGGTGAAAAAATATGAAAAAATTAATTACTACTCTTCTCATAAGTGTATTTGTGCTTGGTATTACATATAAAGCGACACCACAGGAAAGAAAATTTGGACAGGGGAAAGAACAATTTCAAGGAGAAAGAAGAGAAGGACCTTTTGGAGAGGCAATGGAGATCAGAAAAAAAATGAGAGAAATTGAACTGCAAACAATCCAGAATGACCCAGAACTGATGAAATTGCAGGAACAGATTAGAACACTCCAAAAACAACTGGATGAAAAACTTCAACAGAAACTCTCAGGGAATCAGGAATATCAGGAATTGAAGAAAAAGATGGGAGAAATGGCAAAAGAGTGGCAAGAAAGAGGAAGAGAAAGAAAGGGAGAAAATAAGTAAAAAATTCATTTTAAAAGGAGTCACTTTATCAAAAGTGGCTCCTTTTTCTTTTTTTTATTTTTTATGTTATTATTTATTTCATGACAGGAATTGATTTTATAATTCTGGTTATTTTTGGAAGTGGTATTTTAACAGGAATTTTAAGGGGTTTTATAGGTGGAATTATAGATATAATTGGCATTTGTGGTGGTGTTACACTTGCTTCAATTGCCTATAAAGCACCTGTAAATTTATTTAGAAAATTCAATATTATTGGAACTCCTGTTGATATTCTATTTTTTCACCTTTTTTCCTTTCTCTTTATTTTATCAATAATAGTTGGAATTGAAGTTTTAAGAAAAAGAATTTATGTAAAGCATATTGTTGATAGAATTTTTGGATTTTTTACAGGTATAATTGAAGGGATATTTTTTTCTGCCTTTCTTCTGAATATAATGAGTGCTTCACCAAATTCTGCAAGGGAAATAGATAATGCAAGATTTTCAAAATATATAACAAGATTTGCTCCAAAAATTTATGAAAGAAGTGATAAAATTGGAATAACTTTACCAAAATTGATAGCATTACCCAAAAATTATATGGATGAATTTGATAAAACAAAACTCAGTATTTCTTTTATAAAAGTAAATTTTTATAAAATGAAAGGGACATGTATGAAGTGTGGAGGGGAAGTTGAGTTTAAAGGTTATTTTATTAAAGCAGGAATGAGTGTAATACCAAAATTTGTCTGTAAAAACTGTGGTAGAACTTCTGATGGATGTCAGACATTTGAAATTTTTCATTTTTTGTATAATGAATGCCCTGTTGAACTTGCAAGAAAGGGTATTAAATTTGATTGTGGTAATTTCCCAAACCATGAATTGATTATGCCTAAAATAGAATGCCCTGTAGATAAAAATCAATTACAACTCTGGGAATGGCAACCCCCTGTTAAATATTAATCTTTAAGAGTACTATTTCTAAATTTTGACGGAGAGATACCTTCAATTTTTCTAAACAACCTTGAAAAATAATTGAAATCATAAATTCCTACTTTCCCAGCAATTTCCTTAATTTCCAATGTAGTTTCTTTTAATAATTTTTTTGCATAATCAATTTTAATTTCGTTAAAATATCTTGAAAAAGAATAACCAGTATATGTTTTCACAATTTTCTGCAAATAATTCTGAGACAATCCGACTAAATTAGCAACGTCCTTTGAAGTAAGTTTTCTATCAATGTGGTCCTTTAAGTAATTTGTAATTTCCATAAAAATTTTATCTTTTATAGACAATTTTTTGTTTATCTTCCTTTCTGTTATTGAAATTAAATATTCTCTTAGAAGAAGTAAAATATATCCTTTTAAAGCAATCAAATATCCAAATCCTTTTTTCTCAAGTATTTCTTTTATTTTATTTATAAATGTCTCTATCTCATTTTTTCTTTTAAATGACGCTACCCATAAATTTGGCTTTTTTGAGTAGAAGAATTTTAAAATACTTAAAGATTTTTTTTCTTCTTTTTGGAATCCACTTATTGTATTTTTTATTATCTCAAATCTTAAAGTAAAAATTTCAGCACTCGTTCCAGGTGACGGGATAAACAAATGTTTTTTCCTCTTAGGAATAAAAACAAGTGTTCCTGGAAAAATTTCATATTCTCTTTTTTCTATTATCTCTTTACCAGACCCTTTTATGTAATAAATTATTTGATTATCTGGATGAGAATGCGGTAAAGTAGGAGAGTTGATTTTGTGGATATTTAGTTGAAGATTACTTATAATTAATAAATTTTCACCTATAAAAAGTGGAAATTTATGTTCTCTTATTGCTTGAAATGTTTTGATGGTTATATATCCGTATTTTTCCATTTTTATTTTTTTAGTAAATAACTAATTATTGAAATGGCTGCCTTTTTACCCATACCCATTGCACTTATAACTGTTGCTGCTCCTGTTGCTATATCCCCTCCTGCATAAATCCCTTCAATATTTGTCTGGCATGTTTCAGTGTCTACTATAATATTACCATGTTTTCCTGTTTTCAATTCGGGATATGTTTGTGTAATTAAAGGACTTGGAGATTGCCCTATTGCAACTATAATTGTATCAAATGGTAATATTTCTTCACTCCCTGGAATTGGCACTGGTCTTCTTCTTCCGCTTTCATCTGGTTCACCAAGTTCATTATGAATTATTTTTATTCCTTTGACATAACCATTCTCATCTCCTATTATTTCAAGTGGTTGAACAAGAAAAATAAATTTAATGCCCTCTTCAACAGCATTTTCATATTCTTCTTTTCTTGCTGGCATTTCATTTTCTGTCCTTCTGTATAAAACAACAACCTCTTTTGCTCCAAGTCGTAATGCACTTCTTGCTGAATCCATTGCTACATTTCCACCACCGATAACTGCAACTCTTTCACCAATTGAAACAGGTGTATCATATTCAGGAAAAAGATAACCTTTCATTAAATTTATTCTTGTTAAAAACTCATTTGCTGAATATACTCTCAATAGATTTTCTCCTGGAATTCCAAGAAAATTAGGTAGTCCTGCTCCTGTTCCAATAAAAATTGCTTCATATCCCATTTCAAATAATTCATCAATTGTAAAAGTTTTTCCTATTATTACATCTGTTTTTATCTCAACTCCCATTGTCAAAAGTTGATTTATTTCTTTCTCAACTATTTTTTTGGGTAAACGAAATTCTGGAATGCCATAAATTAAAACTCCACCAGGTTTATGTAATGCCTCAAAAATTGTAACTTTAATTCCACATCTTGCAAGTTCTGAAGCACAGGTTAGTCCAGCAGGTCCAGAACCAATAACAGCAACTTTTTTATCTTTTAATTTCGGGTCAGAATTCAATTCGCATTTTAAAATAATATTTGAATTATCTGCAACAAATCTTTCAAGTTTTCCAATTGCTACAGGTTCAAATTTTTTCCCGAGAGTGCATAATTGTTCACACTGTGTCTCCTGTGGGCATACTCTTCCACAAATAGCAGGTAATAAATTTTTTTCATAAATAATCTCAAGTGCTTTTTGAAAATTACCTTCTTTTATTTCTTTTATAAATCTTGGTATATCAATTCCCACTGGACAGCCATTAACACAGGGAGCCTTTTTACACTGTAAACATCTACTTGCTTCCTGAACCGCCTGTTTTTCATCAAAACCAAAAGCAACTTCATTAAAATTTTTAATTCTTTCTTCAACAGGTTGTTTTCTATCTCTTATTCTTTCTTTCATTTTATCTCCACTCCTTTTTTACTCACATTTATATGTTTTTTCCAGTTTTTATCATCGGTTGAAGGATAATCTTTTCTATAATGAGTCCCCCTTGATTCTTTTCTTATAAGTGCTGATTCTGTTATTAAAGTTGCAACGATTAACATATTCAAACTTTCAAACCCATTCCTATCTTCAAATTCTTTCAAAAAAGCATATTTCTGCCATTCTTTTAAATTTTCAAGTGCATATTTTAATGTTTCTTCATCTCTTTCTATCCCTACATTCCTCCACATTAAACTTCTTATTGACCTTTTCAAATCCTCTTTATCTATCCAGACATCTGATTTTTTTGGGAAATTATATTTGAAATCAGAAAATAAAATTTTAAAATTTTCTTCTTTCAATTTATTTGCAACTCTTTTACCGAAAACAAGACATTCTAAAAGTGAATTACTCGCAAGCCGGTTTGCTCCGTGAACACCAGTAGAAGCACATTCTCCACATGCAAACAGATTTGAAATATTTGTTCTTCCCCATAAATCTGTTTTAATACCACCTATAAAGAAATGGGCAGAAGGTCTTACAGGGATTAAGTCCTTGTCTGGTTCAATCCCATATGTTTTACAGAAATTATAAATCTGCGGAAATCTTTTTTTTATATAATCTTTCTTTAAATGTGTTAAATCAAGATATACACAGTTTGAATTTGTTTTTTTCATCTGGTCAATAATTGCTCTTGAAACAACATCTCTTGGAGCAAGTTCTCCGGATGGATGATAATCAAACATAAACCTTTCTCTGTGAATATTTCTTAAAACACCCCCTTCTCCCCTGACACTTTCAGAAATCAAAAATCTTGGTGCTCCTGCCATATAAAAAGTTGTGGGATGGAACTGATAAAATTCAAGGTCTGTAAGTTCAACATTTCTCCTATAAGCAATTGCAATACCATCTCCTGTTATGTATGGAGGATTTGTTGTTTCCTGAAAAATCATACCCGCTCCACCTGTTGATAAAACATATGCCTTTGCCTGAATTAAAATAATTTTGTCTTTATTTTCATCAAGAACAATTGCGCCAGCAATTTTATCTTCAAACGAAATTAAGTCAATGAGAAAAGAATTGGAAAAAATTTTAATATTGGGAAAATTTTTTATAAGAGTGGAAAAAAAAATAGTTATACTTTTACCTGTTGCATCTCCATTTGAATGAAGAATCCTGTTTCTTGAATGCCCACCCTCTTTTGTAAAGTGAAATTTTCCGTCTTCTTTATCAAATTTAAATCCAAGTTCTATAATTTCTTTAATCCTTTCAACTCCTTCATTGACAAGTATATCAACTGCTTTTTCATCATTTAGATAATAACCGGTTTTTAAAGTGTCTTCTTTATGTAGTTGTGGAGAATCTAATTCATTAAATGCAACAGCAATCCCTCCCTGAGCATTATAACTGCATGATTCTGTTATTCCATTTTTAAAAAGAATAATTGTTCTAAAATCTTTTAATTGATATGCAACAAAAAGCCCACTCAATCCTCCTCCAATAATTAGAAAATCAACCTCTATTTTTTCAAGATTTTTTGTATTAAATGAAATTAAATATTCAGGTATCATTCTTTCTCCTTTGAATAAATAATTATATCACATGTTGATTTCTTACAAAAACATATTAAGTTGATATGATATAATAAAGAAAATGTTTTATAAATTAAAAAAGTGGTTTGGATTAAATAAAAGAGGTTATAATGATTGATTATCATGTTCATATTGGAAAAATTTTTTATGGAAGAAAGCCACTTACACCCAAAAGATTGATAAAGAAAATGGATGAAGCAGGAATTGAAAAAGCAGTTATTTTACCCATTGAAAATCCTGAGGAAACACACTGGTATAATACAAGTGATAATGTTTTAAAAGTTTGTAAAAAATATAAAGAGCGGTTAATCCCGTTCTGTAATGTTGACCCGAGAAGAGGATTAAACAGTGAAAATGAAAAATTTATTTTTAATTTAATTGAGGAATATCTTAAAAAAGGAGCAAAGGGTTTTGGAGAAATTCTTGCGAATTTAAGATTTAATGACAAAAGGATGAAAAATATTTATAAGGCATGTGGTGAATTAAAAATTTCAATAGTATTTCATCTTGGAGGAGTTCCTGAAAAGTCAACAATCGGATTAACTGATGAAATTGGACTCCCTTATATAGAAGAAGTTTTAAATGAATTTCCAGATGCAGTTTTTGTTGCTCATGGTCCAGGATGGTGGGCAGAAATTTCAGGAGATGTAAAACCAGAAGATAGGGATTCTTATCCAAAAGGTAAAATTGAAAAAGAAGGCAAGGTTCAATATTTACTTAAAAATTATCCAAATATTTATGCAGACCTTTCAGCACAAAGTGCCTATAATGCTTTAACAAGGGACCCTGAATATGGAATTGAATTTCTTAATAAATTTTAT
>Ga0080004_1120874_pt1 | contig 55400 bp, 66 predicted proteins | sample WasSprMetagenome_FD_69207 | JGI IMG/M metagenome (GOLD analysis project Ga0080004, IMG submission 69207) | Sulfidic aquatic microbial communities from Washburn Spring, Yellowstone National Park, USA - WS (SPADES assembly) (version 2) | ecosystem: Environmental > Aquatic > Thermal springs > Hot...
AGAATAAAAGCAACTACTTGGGGAATAAATTTGGCTGGATATTTATAAATAGCAAAGGTTCCATAAGTTGTAGATGGAATTTCAGGTATGGAATTTCTAAAAAGTATAGCAACTTTTTTGCCTTGGTTGGATAAAAATTCTTTATTATAATCTCCTATTTTAAAATACCCAAAACAAGTAAGAATTTCTGGTGGTACATCGTTTTTTTTCATAATTTAACCTCTTAACTATTTTTTTTACTTTTTAAAAACAAGTTGAGGTAACTTAATAGACTTTTAAAAGATGCTTTTAATTCAGCACTTTTTGTATTTTTTCTGTAAAATTTTGAATTATATCAAGAGCAGTTAGAGTAATTTTTTTATTTTCTTTGAAAAGAAAATTCATTATACTTTGTTTTACTGCTTCGTTGCCTTGTGTTTCTTCTAACATTTCCATAAATTCAATAAACTTATCCTCCATTTTTTGAGCAAATTCACTTGGTTTTACTTTTTGTAATTCTTCAGGCAAAAGTTTTGTTAATATTAAATACCACATGTTTTGAGAAACTCTTTTTTCAACAAAAAGCATAATATTAAATCTTACTAAAATAGCAAGAACTTCTTCAAGCGTTATTTTATCTTCAGCTCCTTCACAGTATTCTTTGATAGAACTTAAACAAGCTTCAACAAAATCAGAAAGTTCATGCTTGTAGCTAAATTTTTTAAGACTTTCTATGATTCTTTTTCCACTTATAGCAGAATATTCCGCCACCACTTTTTCCATAAACTCTTTACTATTTTTTATCACCATAGCTTATCTTCCCCCCCCTTTTTTTTTCTTCTAATAAGTTCTTCTGCCTTAACTTTTCTAGTATGCTCTTTATAAAAAGCTAAAGCAACAGACGCTAAAATAGCAAAAATAGCAACAATAAGCAATAAATCAATTGAAGTTATAAAGTGATAGGGTGATAAGTTGATGGGGTGATGAGGTAATAAGATTGAAGAGGTAATAAAACTGGAATTGGGTTTGATAAAATTGAAGATAAATAATTCCACACGGAAGATTAGAAAAATAAAAAAAAGGGGGCGTAAGCCCCTGAAGTCTCTTAATATTTATCGCTTTCAGCCTTTTCAAGATAAGTTAAAATGGAATCTGGAACTTTTTCCAATTTTGCAAAAGGCTACCATCATTTTTACCTTCTTCTATTAGTTTTTTTTCATACTCGTCGGAAAATACAAAAGTTTGAACATAATTACGACATTTTCCATCTCTATCATACTTTAACACCCTATCCCACTCATACACTTCTATTTTTTTACTTTCCATTTTTTTCACCTCCCTTCAAATTTCCTCCCCCCCGTTTCCCAGCCAAACGGAAGGGGAAAATTTTTTTACAGGACGGGGCTGGGCCGCATTTTTTAAATGTTTCTTACTTTTAGAATCGAAATTGTTAAAAGAATTATAAAAGGCATTCCCCAATACACTACTGCTAACATTTCACTCATAGTCCTGCCTCCTCTCTTTTTTTGGCAGCCCCCAAGTCCATGAAAGGACTTTGGGAGCTGCTGAAAAATTTTAACTAACAGCTAGCAGCTCGAAGAGCAGCTTTAAGCTACTCTTCGTCTGCGACCTAATCGAGGTTAGCATATTCTATATGCCAACCTCGATTTTCAAAAATCATCTCTGTCAATACGTTTCCGTTCCTTTCATCGTTCCTTTCGTTTAACTCAAAAAAATCTTCATCATAATAACTTTTTAATAATTCATACCATTCATACACTTTTTCCCATGATATCATGGCCTGCCCCCCTTTTTATTTTTTTTTGAGTCCCCTCTCAAAGATATGAGAGGGGACTATACTCCACCCGCCTTCCAAAAAGCCCGCAAAAAAAAACGGACTTAGGAAGATCAAGGTGGATTCGCTCACCAAATGGTGAGCGAAAAAAATAAAACTTTATAAACTTTTCTTATTTTCTTTGGGAAGCTTAGATTTTTTCCTTTTTGATTTTTAAAAACAATTTGAGCGTTTTGACTTTTTTTAAACCCCTACTACTTAGGGGTTTTCCTTTTTGAAGGTCTGGAACCGAGAAGGTTCCAGAAAAAAAATAAAAAAACTCTAATAAATAGAAAGTATCAAACTTCCTATTTATTAGAGTTTAACAAAGTAACTTTATTTTTCAAGAGGTTTAGCAAAAAAAATTTTACAAAAAATAAAAAATTGTTTGAGAAAAGTAAGATTTGAGTTTTTGTTTTTCTCCTACCCCTTCCCCCCCTGAGGGTAATCCCAGGGGGGTTCGGGTTTTTTTATTTAAAAGTTTTATTTTCAAAAGAGATTAAGGGTAAGGAGAAAGTAAAGTCTTTAATTTTGCATTTAAATTTTTACATCTTTTTACCATAACTCCTCCTTTTTGATTTTCTTTTTCTTCCCAAATCATAGTCTCACCTCCTTTTTTAATTTTTTTAATATCTTTTTCATTTTTTACTTCTTTTTCATTTCTTACTTTTTTCATCATAGCTCACCTCCTCCTTTTTTAATTTTTTTATTTTTTGTTTTTTGTTTTTTGTTTGCTTTTTTGCTTTTGTTTTTTAAAAAATTACATACTTACAATCTCTTTTAATTGCTTCAAGAAGATCACCATATCTTGCTTCTAATGTTCTTTTTACTTCTTCCCATTCATTTTCTTTTAAAAATTTTGCATAATCTGTTTTTCCTTCTATACATACCTCAACCACCTTAAAGTTTTCGTAAAGACCTAAATAAATCGAAAAATTTAAAATATCGCCATCCTCATACTGCAGCTGTGTTTTATACAAAGTTCCTTCTACTTCTTCATCTTGGACTCTTTCTACATCACATTTAATTACTTTCCATCTTTTGCTTAATCTTTTGTTAATTTCATGCATCATTTCTGATGGTTTCATGTCTAAAATTTCAATTCCCATACCCACTACCTCCTTTTAATTTTTTTAACGTTTTTACTTTTATGTTTGCTATTAACGAGTATTTAAATTTTTTAAAAATTTTTTCATTGTTTTTGAAGTAAATGGTGTTGGAGCTAAAATTTGTCTAAGAAGTTTCGGATCTCCTGTTTCCCAAAACTGATCTAAAGTCTTCTCATCTAAACTGCGAGCAGTATATATCTCAATCCAAATTTGAGGAACTTCATCTATTACACCTTTTTGATAATTCTTAGCTGTAATAACATAATAATAAGCAATATCTACATGCAAAACTACATCTTCTTCTTTTTCAAAAATTGCATCAATTTCAAAAACTAAAGGATCTGTTGCAACGATAAGCGATGCAAGATGTAAAGCTCTCCCAAGCATCCATTTTTCATTTTCCCAATTACTCTTAAACACTTTTTTAACTTCATTTTTAAAAATTTTTTCATAATTTAGCATTGTAGGTATCATATATTCAGGATATCCATCATAATGATGATAAAGAAGCACATAAGGTTCTTTATAATCTAAACCTTTGCTTTTTACTAAAACATTTGCTCTTGTTGACATAGTCCTACCTCCTCTTTTGTTTTTTTGACTTTTGCAAATAAAAAAGGGGACTTTAAGCCCCCTCAATTTTTTTAGATAGCTTTATGAATTTTTGACAAATGTCAAAAATTCATAAAATTTTTTTAAACCCAAATGCAGTGATAGACTGCTAGATCTGATATTTGATATACACATTCTCTTGCATCAATTTCTCCTTTTTTGTATTTTTCAATAATTTCAAAAACTTTTTTCTTATCTTTATTTCTAAAAACCATACTGAACTGAAAGTTTTTCACATCTTGGAAAGGCGCCTCATAAACTTTCCAGGTCCAAAATTCTAAACCGAAATATCCTTTTCCAAATTGTAAAAGATCATCTCTTGTGATATCATTTACCCATTGATCAAATTCAGTTAGCTCCCATATTTCAGTTGGTTTATATCCTCTTTTTTTCATTTCTTCGAAAAGCTTACTCTTGATCATAACGCCCCCTCCTTTTTTTATTTTTTTGTTTTTTAATCTTCAAAATACTTTAAAAGCATTTCTTTGTAGTCTGTGTTTTTTAAAATTTCTGCAATTTTTTCTAAATCAAACTTTTTCTCTTTAATAAGTTCTGGGAATTTTCCCTCTTTTGCTTTAAAAAGTTTAATTTCTTCTTCTTGTATCAAACAAAAAAGCTTTTGATCTTTTTCTTCTTTTAAATTAACTTTTAAAACAAATCCTTTCTCTATCAAAGTTTTTAAACCTTCTACTCCAGCAACTCTTATTGATACTGAGAAATGAGCTTTATTGCTACCTAAAAACTCATAAGCTCCTCCTGAAACTCCAATATATCTTAGGTCACGACTTACAACATAATAAGGCTCATAACTAATAAAATAGCTTTCATTAGTTTTTAAATTTTCTACTCTTGTTAACATAGTTCACCCCCTCCTCCTTTAGTTTTTTTGATTTTTTGATTTTTTTAAGCTTCTTCTCTTTTTTTAGGCGAAACTAATTTTTCTTTTTTCTTCTGAATTTTCTTCGAAATTTTCAAGATAATGCATTAGATCTAAAAATTTGGCAATTTGAGGAGCAATCTTTATTGCTTTGTAGATGAGGGTGACAAAATTTTTCAGTTCATTCTTGAAAAATATTTGAAGTCTCATTGGTTCTATGAAAGTCTCATCTAAGCTTTTACAGAAAAACAAGAATTGACATGTCACTGGATATAATTTTTCATAAGATAGTTTATCCTCTAATGACCCTCCTTTTATGTTTAAAAATATTCCATTTTTATCTATCTCCCAGAAAGCTAGTATTTTGCTATCTCTATAAACAGTTGTGACCAAAAATAAAAATGCAACTGTTTCCGCTATACTTTTTTCATTCACTTTCACTTTTTGTGGAATAAAATTTCTAACAAACTCTTCATTTATATTTAAAGCTGGTACTTCATTTTTAAATTCTATCCATGCCTTATAACAATAAGACAATTCTTCTTGAGATATTTCTTTTTCTTTAATAAATTTTCTTAAACAATCTTTAAACTTTGGATTTTTTTGAACTAAAAGAATAAGTTTTTCAATTCTTGTCATTTTTACATATTTTCAGGGCTTTCAGCCCCATCCCCCATTTCTTGGGTTTAATTTAAAGCAAAAAAATAAACAAAAACAAACTGATTTCCTTAATATAAGGTTCCTTAATATAAGGAAAAAAAAAGTAACTACTTGGTAGATGATGTGGTAAAATAAAAGATAAAAGGGAGCAGGGTCCTGCCTCCTCTCCCATGATTTATTAATCCCGCCTCCTCTTTAATTTTTTTGTTTTTAAATTCCTGCCCCCTCTTTTTTTCAGGGTTAAAAAAAATCTAGCAGAAATTTTCAAACAATCCTTTAGCACAATCAAAGCAGAAAAATTTGCCACTAACTAGCATGCCTTCATACACAATGTTTCCGCAACATTCACACTCTATAGTTCCAAAAACAATACTTCCATCTTTCCAAATTTCAGCAAAAGAAACAATCCTACCATAATGGTTGGTAATATACAAATCGGAAACTTCAAAATTATTTAAATCAACAAAATCAGTAGGGGTTTTAAATTGGTATTTCATGGTCCACCTCCTTCTAAATTTTTATAAAATTTTTTGGTTGTTTTTCAGTTAGTAAGTTGTAGTGGAAGTTTTCTTAAAAATCGCTAGAACAGAATATCCCCAAAAATAAAAAGTCAGAATGAAAAAAAATCAAAAAAATAATCAGCTTCAGAAAGAAGAAATTTTTTAAGATTTGATTTTTTTGAAAGCTCTTAAGTAAGAGCTTTTTGAGGGCTAGAAGGTCTGGGAGGTCTAAAATTTATCCCAGAGAAAACTTTTAGCTTTTTTCTTTTATTATAAGTATAGCAAAGTTTTTTATTTTTGCAAGAGGATTTTTAAAAAATTTTTCTAAAAATTTTTTCATAAAAAGGGGGATAAAGCTACACAAAACCATATTTGTTAAGATAAAGTTTTTGCAAACACAACATTAGCTCTTTATCTTGACTAATCTCCTCTACAAGCTCTACTAAATTATTAAATTCATTTTGACTAAGCATTATCTCTATTCTTTCCTCTATTTCTTGACTACTAAAAACAAGCTTTACAAAGTTTGTAGATTTATCTTGAAAAATGCTAAAATTCAAAACAGAAAATTTACCAACCTCTTTTGCCTTTGTAAGCATCACAAAAAATGCAAAAACTTCACTAATACCAAAATTGATTTCTAGTTTTTCTTTGAAAAGAATTTTCAATTTATCTTCTTTTAACCTAATAGATACCCTGTTTCTTTCAAAAACAAGCTCAGATACCTTACATCCATTCTTTTTCTCAAACTCAAAAAGCTCTTCAAAAGAAGAAAAATAAATACTTGAAAGTGGAATAAGATCAAGAGAAGAAAAATAAATACTTGAAAGTGGAATAAGCCCTTGTCTAATTGTCTTATATGAAAGCCCTACATAATAACTCCAAGGTAAAAGAAAAGATGATAAAACTTTCTCATCCTCTTCAGACATCTTGCAAATTTCAAGCAAATAACAAAGAACCCCTGCTAAAGTTTCTACTAAACGTATCGTAGCAGGTAATTCCTTTACAACAAGCAATGCTTCATTAATATCTTTACCAAAAAGAGCTAACACGTTATTTAAATACCTTTCATCTCTATTTTCTGAATCACATGTTAACATCAAATGCTTTATACTATCAATCAATGCTTTTTTAAATTCCTGCCTTGTTTCTATTGATGTCTTTGACGAAGGAGGCATGGACCAAACATACCTACAAAGCTCAACAAGTGCAAGCAATTCATAACGTGTCAAAACTACCTCTTTTTCCCTTTGTATTTTTTCTTGAAAAAACTTCAAACTACTTTCATGATCAACGAAAAGACGTAATGATCTACCTATAACAAAATCTGGATTGATACCAAAACGAAACTTCAATACCTCAAGGGTGGTCTTCTTTTTTATTTCTTTTGTCTGCTTCTCAAGCTCGGACCAAGATTGTTGAGTTATCCCTACTTCTTTTGCTATTTCTCGTTGAGTAAGTCCTAAAATCTTACGCAAAATGGCAAATCTCATTTCCACCTCCTCTTATAAGAAACCACATACTACACAAAACCATATCTGGATTAAGCCTTTCTCTCATTATCTCCATACTTTACACCTCTACTTCAATTTTAAGACAGCTTTAAAAAGTGATATTGTCACTACAAAAAAGTTTTTGAAAAACTTGAAAACTTAAAATAAAAAAGGTAAGGGCTAAAAGCCCTTACCTTTTTTAAACTTATACCCTTATATCTTCTTCATTCTCCAACTGTTCTAATAAATCCTCTTCATCTTCTCCTTCATCCTCTAAAGAACCTTCCCTAATTCTCTCCACCGCCCTTAACTCTCTTGGTTCTTTATAAGGAATACCAACCTTTTCACAAAGCTTCTTGACTACCTCATTAAGCTTCCTTGCTTCCTCATAAAGCTCCTCAAATAAAGGTAAAACCTCGTCAGGCTTAAACCTTAACATTAACCCAGCCCTTAATACCCTCACAGATCTGTCAATGTCTCTTGCCATACGTAAAAACATACGAGACTCTGGAACTGTTGAACGAATCACCCAAGAATTAATCTCCTTTGCTAAAGTGACTTTCCTTTCTAATACCCTTTCAAGCCTATCAAGTCTGCTATCATTTGCCATACTTTACACCTCCTTCTTTTTTTTAGTTTTCTTTTTCCTCATCCTACTTTTTCACCTTACAATTCTTCATCTTCAACTTTTTCTTCCCTTCTTTCTTTCCATATTTCATATACTATTCTTATAAGAGGGATACCAACAAGTAACATTGATGTAAAAACAACAAACCAAGCTGCTACAATAAAAGTTTTTCTAAATTCAAGTAGAAAATACCATACCTTCTCTATAACTTTCTGATCTAAAACCAATATCCCATTTTTTCCAAAAAAAACAAAAATCTTGTAAAGATTTGTAGGAGTTAAAACTGCAAAGTAAATGAAATGAAAAAGTAAAAACACAAAAAACGCCTTTAATACCGCACCTGATACTAAACCACTCATTAACCACTTAACCATCTCTTTTGTTATCTCATACCTTTTTGTACAATACTTCCCCAACCTTGATATAAAAATCCCATAACCTAAAGAAAACCCAATGGTTAATAAAAATACATAAAGCTGATCAATAAAATTTGGTTGATAAGAACCAAAAACAGGAATAATCTTTTCAAATACACCAACCATAAACGGTGAAAGTAAAGCTGTAATAATTCCAGATATAAACGCAGCCTTAAATCCTACCTCCCAAAATTGCACCTTTTGCTTAAATGTAAAAAAATCAACAGGTATTAGCTCTCCTTCTTTTTCAGCTCCACCATAAAACTCTATATCACTTATTGCATCAAATAAATTTTTTACTTTCTCATGAGGCTGAGGTATATAAATACCACCTGAACCTTTACCACCACTTCCTCTAGATTCTTCTTTCATCTTGCCAACCCCATTATTTTAAATAATATCCACCCATATCCCATTAAAATAGCAAGAATTAAAAAACCTATACCTCTTGCCATCTGCTCACGTCTAACCCAATACCAATATGCCAAAAACAAACACACAAAACCCAAAAACCTTGCAAGCCATCCCTGAAAAATATGAGTAAAAAGCCAAATAAAAAAATTCTCATAAGCACTCTCACCAAAATGCTTAAATGGATTTAAAAGATCAAAAAGTTTCTCCACCCCGCTCTTACCCCCTTTACCTTAATTTTTAACTCATTTTTAACTTGATTGCCAAAAACCTTCTACCTTTAATTTTTCTTTCAATGACGTTTTTTTTACTTGCTCTTCTCCTTCTTTTAACTTCTTTCTTATCAACCTTTTAACACCTGCTACTTCATTTTCAAGATAAGCCTTCTGTATGTCTATCACATCTACTTTTTCAAACAAAAGCTCTAGTAACGTTTCAACTATTACTCTATTTAACCCAGAAAGTAACTTGCACTTTCTATATAATTCCCAATTTTTTATCTTAATCACTAACAAATTGTCCCGCAATGTAGTACCCCCTTGCCTGAGAAAACTCAGGTTTCTCAGGAATTATAACCTTTTTTCCAAAATGTTTCTCACTCACATAATAAGCTCCTCCACCTGCAAAAACAACACTTCCTACATCTCTAAAATCATTCCCTAACTCAGACCTAAGCCTTGCAATTAATACCTCCTCATACCTTCTTATAGCCTCACTTTTATACCCACTTAAATCAATTTTCTCTCCATCAACTATAGAAAAACCTGTCTCAAATGTTTCCATAAGTCTTGATAAGCTCCAATTCTTAAAAAAACTCATCTCAGAAGGAAAAATTTCCCTCATTAAAGATACAGCTTTCATCACTCCATAACCTTCTATAGTTATTCCACGCTTTTTCTTCCATACATCTTCAACCTTTTCTACTACTAAACAATCAACTGTATTATAACCTATATCAACTATCATTGCTTCATTTAGAAGAGGTTCTTTCTCTACTACATCATAAAGAATACCCAACCCTTGAGGTAAAATTTCTATCTTTGCATCACTACTAACTGATCTTAACACAGTCTCAAACTCAGAAACATAACTCTTTGCATTAGGAGGAAGCCCAGAAACAATTACATCAAAATTTCCAAACTTATCAATCACATACTTCAAAAATACTCCACTCCACCTCACTAAATCCCTCACACTTGGGATCTCAACCTTAAAACTAGCCGCATACTTCACATCCCTTCCAATTATAAAATACCTGCCCCCTACATTAACCTTCTCAACCTCCATAACTTCATCATCAGGCATATAAGCAATTGCACTCGGAAACTTATACTCTAAATTGTCAGAATAAACTTTAACAGAACCAAATCCTATGTCTATTCCTAATACCCTCATCCTCTAACACCTCCTTTCATTTTTTTTTTATTTTTATAACAAAAAAAGTAACCAAGCAAAACAAAGTAACAGAGTTACCAAGGTTAACCTTGGTAACAAGGCAACCAAGTAACCAAAGCAATCAAGGTAACTAAGATAATTTAGTAACCAAGGTAACTTGGTTACTAAACCCTTAAAAGTTACCTGCATATATGTAGTTTAATTACTTCGCCAAAAGTTACTATGTTTTTTATCCTACTCTCAAATTGAGAATGATTTTTACTAATGTCAAAATTTGACATAACTATAAAACCCTCTTATAATCCTTAAGTGTATTAACCACATTAACCACATTAACTAAACCTTCTGACTTAGATTTTTCAAGACTTTCTTGGTTAATAGAGTCTATTAACCAATCATTAACCACATTAACCATAGAAGACCTTCCTTGGTTAACTTGGTTAATATGGTTAATAAAGTTAATATGGTTATTTTGGTTAATATTTTTTCTTACAAGGGAATATCTTCCTCTTTGTGTTCTTTCTATTATTCCCTTCTGAATTAAATTAAATATGACAACTTTTAACACACTTTTGCTTTTGTTAAGAAACTTAGATAATTCATTAAGACTTGCTTCTCCTCCTAAAGATTTAATAATCTCTATAATCTCTCTTTGTCCTTCTGAAATTAAAACTTCTTTAACATCCCCTAAAACCTCCCACCTCCCATTCTTATACCCTAAACCTAATTCTATCTCTTTGTCATACCTCGAAACACAAAGAAGTCTCCCTTTGTCTTCTCCCCTTTTTCTTTCTAAAATCACTACAGTATCCACAGCACCAATTAATCCAGAAGTCCCTAAAGCCCTATTCACTGGATCATCTTCCTTGCCTTTCTTTAAATGATGACAAATAACAATCGCTTTAAGATAAGGAGTAAGAGTCCTTAACATGGAAATTGCCTCATAATCTTGACTATAAAAGTCTTTGTTATTCTTAATCTCAGGTTTTATGTTTTCCCAAATGTCAATTATCAATACATCAGGTTTATAAAAAAATACAACCTCTTCAAGAATCTCTAACCCTCCTATGTCAAGCCTTAAAGGAAATCTTGTAGATAAAGCATCATCACGAGTGTAATAATTGAAATTAAAATGCCCCTTATCTAAACCCAAAGTCGCAAGCTTTAAAACAAATGTGTCCTTACTTTCATCTAAAGCTAAATACACAACCTTATATCCCATCTGAGCTAATTCAAATCCTTTTTGAATTAAAAGAAACGTCTTCCCAACTTTTGGTGGTCCAGCAAGTAAATTAATTCCTTGATAAATAAAACCTCTAATAAGTGCCATCTCTCCACGATTAGAAAGTTCTTTTAAAATTTCAGGAGTCTTAATTGAAGGAATAAGCTTTATCTTAGGGCTCTTTATCTTAAGTAGCTTTTTTATCTCTAACAATACCTCACCTTTTACACCAACCTCTTCCCACAATCCCTTTAACCCTGAAATTTTCCCATCTGGTTTATATTCCTTATAACTTTCTTCAATCGCCCTCACCCTATCCTCTGGCTCATCTTCAGGCCTATCTTTAAAAAATTTCTCCAAACAAATCAAAGCAATCTCTTTCGGAATCCCTGCCTTTCTAAAAAGACCAGATACATAAAGCATAAACTTATGCCTTCTTCCTTCCTCATAATAACAAGAAAGAATTTCTAAAATTCTTTTTGCAAGCAATAAAGCATCATCAAAGTCCAATTCTTCTTTAAAAGGTTCAAAACTAACAAAAGAAGAAGAACTTTTCTTTTGAGAAAAAAGCTCTTTTATTTTTCCCTTTAATTCCTGTGAAAGTTCTTTTAAAGGTTCAAGTTTTAACGGTTTATATTGAAAATCAGCTAAAATGGTATAAAAATTTACTAAACTCCCATTTGATTTTAATTCAAATCCTGCTTGCTTTAAAAAATTTTTGCTTTCAGAAAATTCAGAATCATAAAAAAAACCAAAATGATAATGCCCACTATCTTTAGTTTTAATTATGTATGAAGCTTCATTTTTAAGTTTTTCCAAAGAATAAAATTCATTAAATTTTTTAAAATCATCAACATCTATCACCAATAAATTTGAACACTCACCACATTTAATAGCTATACCTTTAATTTCTTTCTGAGAAAAAATTTTCCTAACTTGCTTTGCTCTTTCTTCTAAATTTTCTGAAAGTTTAAAACCCTTTACATTACAAGTATAATTAAGCCCAGTTTCTCCTTTTTTGTTCCTGTTAGCCTTAAGAGGAATTGGTGTAAAACCACAAAGAGCTAAACAAGTTGCAAGCCCTACAAGATTCCCTCTATTAAAACAATTAAAATGACTTGACTTTTCTGGATTATCATTTAAAATATAATCATAAGGCTCTTGCATAAACTTTCCTCCAATTTTAAAAATTTAATAACACCTGCTCTCAAAAGAGGGCAGGTGTTAACAATTTTTAAAAAATAAATTTATTCAGAAGCATTCTTACTCCTCATCATTTCTTCAAGAATTTCTGCTAACGCAAAAGCATCAAATACTTTCTTCTTAAGATCCTTCTCAATTAAATAACGTATATATTCACAAAAAGACCACCTTCTCTTTGACGCCTCCCTCACTGCCTCCTCATAAAGAGAAGTAGGCATTTTTAAAGATACAAGTTTATCATGAAAAACCCCTTGCCCTTTTTTGTTTTTCTTTAAAGCTAAATCAAACTCTTCCATTGTTTTACCTTCCCCCCTATTTATTAGGTCATATTTAGTATTACCTGATTTTTAAAAATAGTCAAGTATGATTTTTTTTAAATTTTTACTGTAAAAAATAAAAACATTAAAACTTTTTTAGCTTTTTCTTTCTTTGTTTCCTTCTTTCATAATACAACCTGCATCTTATCTTTATTATTCTTTGCTTAAGTGCATCTAAAAGTTTTTTGTCTTTCTTTAACTTAAATACCCTTACCACCTCATCTATTAACTCTTTAATATCTAACTTCTCCCCAAGCTCCATCTTGTTCTTCATCCTTGAATACAACCAAACATCAAGCTTTGTCTCACATTTCAATACAGCCTGCCGATAAATTTTCTCTCTTTCCTCTTTATTTAAAAAACCTAAATTAAACCGCACAACCTCCCTTGTCCCCCAAATCTTATGTATAGCATCAAGTATCTCTAAATCCCTCTCCTTTATCGGATAGTTAATAACCTTCCGCTTAATAAAAAAATTTATATGCTTTGCCCTAAACTTCTTAAAAAGCTTCAAAACATCCTTAACCGTCAGTCCCTTCTCCATTCAACCCCTCTATCTCCATATATTTCGTCCCTCTCTCTCCTCTATACCAAGCGGATAACAACTCCTCAACACTTTTTATTCCCATCCTTTCATACCAGTCCCTCTTTCTCTCAAAATAAACCTTACAAGCTCTTTCAAAAGCATCATAAAAAGCTTTCCATCTCTTACGATGCATCTCTAAAAGCCCTGGTCTACATATAAAAGGACATACCACACAACCAAGTCTATCAAATCCTTCATCATAAAGACTTGGATAAGAAAGACCTTCCCTCTCAATATAATTCCAAATATCTAACTCTGTAAAATTAAAAATTGGATAATAATCAATTGTCCTTGTCTCACTATTATAAACAATCCTCTCCCTTCTTGCCCGCTTGAAAGACTCCTCTGCCCTTATCCCAAGAACCACATGCTTTGCTCCCTTAGGAATAATATGCTTTAACTTTACACAACACCACCTCTTTGCTTTTGTCGGAGGTCCAACTCTCTTTAACCAAGAAAAAAAATTTTTCTTCGGAACTATCCACTCAATCTCAGGATAATACTTCTTAATAAACCTCGTTAATTCTGGAGGATCAATTGTCGTAAAATTATAATAAACCTTATACCTAACACCAGATTTCTTCACTATGTCATAAAGCACAATACTATCTTTACCACCTGAAAACTTAACTACATAACCATCTCCATTCTTAGGCTCATTTTTTCTTAAAAACTCAATCGCCTCTTCAACCTTCTCATCTAAAAACAATACAGACATTTGTCATTTACCTCTTCTTTTGTTTTATTTTATATCAAAAGGAAAAGTAAGTAACCTCCTATTTTAACTTTTTCTTTAACCCATATTAGGTAGAAAATAGTTACTTGTTATGTCCTTAACTTTAGCAAAACAAATTTTAAAATTAAAAACTAAAAAAAAAGGAGGACCTATGTTTAACAAAATTATTTTGACTGGAGAAATAGTAGATACACCAACAGTTAAACATGTATCCTCAAAAACAACCGTTATCATCCTCCCACTTGAAGTTAAAACAAAATATGGACCTGAAAATCAAGAAAGAGAAGAAATACTTCACATTAACGCAATAGCCTTTGGTGAAAATAAAGAAAAACTCTCACTCTCAAAAGGAGATCTCATCCTCATTGAAGGAAGGCTAAGAGAAAGCCCTGTTAAACAGCAAGAACTCGAAGTTGTTATAAACAACCTTTACCTCTTAAATAAAAAAGAAACTGAAACACCTGCTGAAAAAAGATTTGAAAAAAGATTTGACAAAAAAACTGAAACTACAAACAAAACCCAAACACAACAACAAAAAGTAGATACTACAAAACAGAAACTTGAAAGTAAACCAAATTATAATAAAAACACCTATTATAGAACTAAAACACAGGAACAAACTAATAAGCAAGTAATTAGCTACACTTCAAAAAGCAAATACAATAAATAAAAAGCAAAAATGAAACTTAAAAAACAATTTTTAAAAGGAATCTTCCTTTTAGCAAGCTTTTTTTTGATAGCCCGCTTTGCTTTTTGTCAAAACTGGATAACTGATCCGTTTTCTCAACCTTTTTCTCAATCTCCCACTATTGAAACTTCTATCGAATTTTCTCTTGGAAAAGGTTGTCCTATCAATCAAAATCCAAACTATGAAACTTATGAAACAAACTCAGACTACCAACAATATATGATGCTTTCTGAAAAAATAAGAAAATGTTTTGAAGATGCAGGCTCTCACTATGGAATAAACCCTCTTCTTCTTTGGGCAATTGCTAAAGTTGAATCTAATTTCAACCCATACGCTCTAAACAAAAATAAAAACGGCTCATACGATATGGGAATCATGCAAATTAATTCAGCTCATCTAAAAACCCTTGAAAAACATGGTCTTGTAGATAAAAGATACATTTGGGAACCTTGTTATAATATATACGTTGGTGCTTGGGTCTTAAGCCAATGTATTAAAAAACATGGTTACACCTGGACCGCTATAGGATGCTATAATGCACAAAATCCCTCAAAAAGAAAAAAATATAGCTACAAAGTTTATAGAACAATCGAACCATACTTAAAACCTTATAGCAAAAAAATAAAATAAAAGGAGGAAGCAGTTATGGAAAAAAAGTGGACTATATTTCTTACCTTTATTTTTGCAACACTCTTACTTTTTGGTATCACCTTCACCCTTTTTGCAGGAGGAGAAAAAACTTCTAAACTTAGCAAAGAAGCCGTAAAAAAAGAACTTCAAAAAACTTTACCTCGCTTTAGTATCTCTGAAGTTAACAAAACTCCAATTCCTGGCATCTATGAAGTTGTCGGAGAAACTGGAACAATCATTTACTACAGCCCAAAAGGATATCTTTTCTTTGGAGAAATCTGGACTGTAGATGGACGCTCACTAACTGCTGAAAAAAGACAAATCTTACAAGAAAAAAGAATTGCAAAAATTATAGATACACTCCCTCTTGATAAAGCATTAAAAGTTGGAAACGGACCTAAAAAAGTAATTGAAGTTTCTGATCCAACCTGCCCTCACTGCAGAAATGCTCACAATTTATTAAAAAACCATAAAGACATCACCAAATATGTATTTTTCTTCCCTATACACGGAGAACACTCTCTAAAAGCAATTGCTTATATTGTATGTAGCGAAAATCCTGCTCAAAAATATGAAGATACCTACGAAGGAAAGGAAGACAGCCAAATTGAAAAATTTGAAGTCACATCAGCCTGTCAACAGAAAGTTGAAAATCTTCTTGATGAACACATGAAAGTAGTAAGAACACTACAAGTAAGAGGAACACCTTATTTTATAATCGAAAAAACACCTGTTGAAGGAGCTAACATTCCTCTAATAGAAAAATTGCTTAGTAGCAAATAAAAGAAGAGGTGAACCCTATGAATAAAAAACTAAAAAAGAAAATAGCTTTAGGAATAACCTTAGTGTTCTTAGGAAGTTCTTTATCTTCTTGTGGCTATGTATCTAGAGGAATTGATCTTCGAACAAACATTACTATGACTAAAACCATATCTCTTGACCCAGAACTCAAAAAATATAACAAGCAAGTTTACATAGAAGTAATAAATACTTCTGACTTTTATGAACTTTCAAAAGAAGAACTTAAAAATCTGATTGCAGAAAAGTTAAAAACTAAAGGTTACCAAATTGTTGATGATATAGATAAAGCAGGCTATGTCATAAAAGTTAACTTAAAAAATATGAATCATCTTGTAGAAACTGGAGAAAAAGAAGGAAGACATGAAGGATTTTGGACTGGAGCAGTATCAGGAGCTACAATTGGAGCTGCAACTGGACATGATACAGGAAGTACAATTGTTGGAACAGCAATTGGTGGAATGGTTGGAACTGTAGGTGGTGCTGCAATTGGAAAAGCATTCAAAACAGAATCTTACAAAGGAGAATTTGATATAGAACTCAAAGAAAGATTAAATAAAATGATAGCAGAAAACATAACTCAAACCAACTGGCAAATTTATAAAACTAAAATTGCTGTATCAATGAATAAAACAAATTTAAACAGAACTGAAGCTGCAAAAGTTATCGCAGAAAAAGTAGCAAAAAGCATTGCAGAACTCTTTTAAAACCCATAGTCCGTGCCCTTCCTTTCTTCTTTCATTTGCTGCTCCCCTTCCTCCCCCCCCTCCTCCTCCTTTTTTTGAAAGAGAATTTGATGCAAGTAAAATTAAAAAAAAGGATGAAGGTCTTAGTACATTGTATTGTGAAAAAGAAAAAGAAGAGGAAGGTTTTTATACTTTACACAAAAACAATAAGCTTAATCACTAAAAATTTAGCTTACTAAACCAAATTCTATTATCAGATCTTTGTTTCCATCTACTTGATACGAAAAAGCCATTCTGGGAATTTTACTTGGAATTGCTATTTTATGGTCTTTACCTGTAACTATAGATGGAACTGAAGCCTGTAAAGTAATGCCAGTTTTTTCAAACTCTCTTCTAAATACTCCACATATTTGATTAGTAAGTTCTCCACCAGCATCAATAACATCTTTATTAATTTCTTCTACATTTTCTCCAAGAACGTTTTTCATAAAATCAAAAATTATCCTTTTATCATAACTAACAATAAAAACACCCTCAAGTTTTTCAGAAGCTAACCCTATAACCACCGAAATGTCTTTAAATTCTGTATTTTCCTTTTTAACTTTTATATCTTCCAAAACTGGAGTTTTAGCTAAGTAGGTGCCTATTACTTCTTCCACAGCTTTTTTGAGATAATTTAATATAGATGAAGCCTGCATTTTTACCTCCTAAATATTTTAAACTTTAAACTTTTCTACATAAGTACTCCAAGTAACATTTTTCCATTATACTCTTTATTTTTTTTGAAGAGAAGTTACACTCCCCTACTATGTAATTTGAAACTAAAATAAAACAAAAGGAGGGTTAGATCTATGGAACTCTTAAAAGATACTAACGTTTTTGAAGTAAGTAAAATTAAAGAAGAAGATGAAATGAAAAAAAAAGAAATGATGGCAAAAGAAAATAAAACTGAAAAAACATTATCTGATGCAATTTTAGAGTTAGCAAAGACAGCTGTTGAGAAAGGAGATGTAGGAACTCTTGAAAAACTTCTTGATTTAAGAAAACAAGCTCAAGAGACAATTGCCAAAAATGAATTTTATAAAGCATTACACGGGTTTCAATCAGAACTTCAGCCTATCAAAAAAAGCAAAGTAGTCTATAACAAAGATGGAACCATACGCTATAAATACGCAACTTTTGATGATATCGTAAAAACAATTCAACCTCTTCTCAAAAAATACGGATTAACTTTTCATTTTAAACCTGAATATGATAAAGAAAATCAAACAATAATTGTTCATTGTATTATCACTCATGTTTTAGGACATCAAGAAGTAGCTACCTTTAAAGCACCACTTTCTTTATCTGATAAAATGCAATTTATGCAAACATATGGTAGTATTCTAACTTATGCAAAAAGATATAGCCTTAGCCTTGCACTTGGACTCGCAACAGAAGAAGATGAAGACCTTTTAGAAGAATACCAAACACATCACAAACTTTTAGATAGAACTCCTGAAAAAGTTTTAGAAAAACTTCCTGAAAACTTAAAAGAAGAAATAAAAACCGAAGTTTTTAAACAAATAGAAGAAAAAACTAAAGAACCAAAAGAATTTAAAGATTTTAGAGAGCAAAGAGAATTTAGAGAGCCAAAAGAAATAAGCGAACAAAAAGAAGAAATAAATTTTGAAGGTTTTAAAGATATCAAAGACATAAATAAAATGACTGAAGGACAAAAAAGATATATTCTCGATTTAATCAATCGTTACGATATCTCAATGGATGAATTCATTGATTTTGTTTATTTTGTCCTTAAAAAGCAAATAAGGACAGTTGATGAACTTACAAAAAGTGAAGCAAGCCAAATAATTGATAGACTAAAAAATTGGGCAACCCTAAAAGTCACTGAAAGAACATTGTTAGAAAACAAAGAAGATATTCCCTTTTAAAAACAGTTACGTCCCTTCTCCCTATATATAGCAAAACATTCTAAAAACTCTCTAAAAAGAGAGGAGGGGGACCATGTCCACATTAATACAACTTGAAACCCAAACAAACCCTTTAGAAAATTTTACTTCTGAGAACAAAACCATGGATGAAAAACTAAAAGAACAAAAAAAAGACTTAGAGGTTTGGAGTTTTTCTAAAATTAGAGCAACTAAGGGATGTAAACTTGCCTTTGAATATGAATATATACTTCAGTTTCCTCCTGACACAATGATTCCTGAATTTGAAATTGCAAAAGAACTACATAAAAACTTACAAATTAAATTCAAAGAAAGAACTATAGAAAATGAAGACATTAGAAGACTTCTTGACAGTTATGAAATTATTGAAGTAGAAAAACTTTATGAGCACGAAATGCCTGAAATAAATGCGAAATTTATCGGTTTTGCTGATATTGTACTTGAAAATGAAGAGGAAAGATTGATTATTGACTTAAAAACACGCTACAACCCTGAAATAACTGAAGATGACCGCCTACAACTTGAAATCTATTCAGCACTCTCTAACATAGAAAATCCAAAAAGAACAAAAATTGGTATCTATGCAATTTATAACAAATATTGTCCTTTAAATGTCACCGAAAGCAAAATCTATTTAGAAAGCTCTTTAGAAAAGTTCATCACCTCTGAAATACTTTGGGCAAGAGATCGAATAAAAAGAATGAAAGTTGATGTATCAAATTGTGGTTTTTGCAAATATAGAAAGCGTTGTGACTATAAACATCTTGAAACAGATGAAAATGATATCTATGAAATTGCTAAAAAGTATCTTCACTTAAAAGCTCAGCTTAAAAGATATGAAAACATTCTGAAAAACTACATAGAAACAACTGGATCTCCAATTCAAATAAAAGACAAAATGCTTGGCTTTTTTGAAACAATTCAGACAAAAATTGACCCAATCGTTTTTATTTCTCTCTGCAAGGAACTTGGTATTAACTTTATTGATGCTCTAAAAATTGATACTCGTAAGGCTAAAGAACTTGCTAGAAAATATGAACCTTTACTTCAAGCTTTTGATTTTGAAGTGAAATACGAATTTAAATTGAAAAACGGAAAATAAACTAAAAAGGATAAAAATAAAAAAGCTGGATTGTATTGAGAGGAAAACGTTACTTTCTTAAACAATAATAAAATTAGAAGCTAATAAAAATGATAACAAAACCAAAAAAGAAGTGAACAAAAAATGTCAGACGTAAAAGACATTGAAAACTCATTTTTGGCAACATTGCAAAGTTTAGATGAATATTTTAAAGACATACGTTTGGTAATAGAAGATTTTCAAAAACAAAACATAATAAATTTAAATGCTGATATGCTAAGTAATTTTGAAAAAACATTAAATTTGTTTAAACAAAAGATAAACGAAATAAAAGAAAACGGTTTAGGTAAATTAGAATTACACAAATCAAATGAAAACGATCTTCTTTTTGTAAAAGTAAGTTCAGAAGAATTTACAGCCTGGACAGACAAATATGACATGTTAGCAAGATTCAAAGTAGATTTTAATAGGAAAGAGAGCGAAATTAAAGCTATAGATATTACTACAGATGGATTTTTTGTTTTATCAATAGAAGTTGGCGAAAGGTTTCTTCCCAAATTTTCAATTGAATTTTGTTCTCAAACTTGCTTAGAAAATTTACTTAAAAACTTACAAAACACATAAAACAAACAAAAAATGAGTTCAGCAGTTAAAAATAGAAAAAAAGCAAAAAGAGTAGAAAGAGCCATTGCCAAAAGACTCAAAGGAAGATGTTTAGGAATACTTGGTCAAGAAGATGTATTAACTGATCAATTTGTAGTTGAAGTGAAAACAAGAAAAAAGTTTGTAGCCTTGTCCTGGTACCAACAGGCAGTCAAAAATGCAAAAGAAAAAATTCCTTTAGTAATTGTGCATGTTTCAAATAAAAACCACGACAATGACTTAGTTATACTAAGTCTAAAAGATTTTGAAAAAATCATAAAATTAGAAAAATGAAAAAAAAAGCAAAATCTTTAGGGAAAATTTTAAAAATTATTTTTTTGTTTATCTTTTTCCCTGAACTTCTTATACCAGTTAAAAAAAACAAGTAAAAGAAACAAAAGACCCTAAAGAAGTAAAAGGAGAAACTAAAAAAGAAGCACGATATCACTCTTGTAGATATAAAGGGTTTTATCTTGATAAAGAAAATGAACTAAAACTAAAAAAACTCCAGCTTTATTTCATTGAAAAAGGAAAAAGACTCAATGAAAGTGAGCTTATTAATAAGGCAATTTCATATTTTTATAGCTTCATATTAAAAAATGAAAATATGGAAATATAAAAGTTTAAAAAATTTAAACTATTTAAAAATCTTGATTTTTTTAATTTTTAGGATATTTTACATAAAATGAAGATGAAGGATTGGTTTTTAAACGAAAAGTTTTTGTATGAATATGTAATAAAAGATGAAAACCTTAAAAGTTCAGATAAACTCGTTTTTTTAACACTTGCTTATTGCAAAGAAAAAGAAAATCTTCCATCAATTAAAAAAATTGCTAAATTAACAAAACTTGCAAGAAAAACAGTAATTAATTCCTTAAAAACCTTAGAAAAATATAACTACATCTTTATAAAAAGAAACAAAGGACAACCCTCACTCTATTATCTTTTATTCCCTAAAACTAAACTCAATTTCTTAAGTGATAAAAATGAAACACTAAGTGGTGTAAATGAGATACCACTTAACAATTTAGAAGAAGACATAAAAGATGAGGTAGAATTTAATAAAACCTATCAACTTCAAAAATACCAAAAATATAAAATATCTAATATTGAAGAAAGGATAAAACTTCTAAAAGCTCAAGCAGAATGGCTTTTAAAACAACAAAAAGGCTGTTAAAATAAAAGGAACAAAAAAAGCAATAGAAGTTACCGAACCCTTTCTTTTCTTTTCATTAAAAAGGATTTATAAAAGAAATTTAACTCTTAAAACGAATTATTTTCATCATCTTCATCAAAGCTTAAAAATTCACTAACAACTTCTCTAAAAGGTGAAATTTTTGTATCCCTAAAGTAAATGTTTCCTTGAATCTTGTTTTCTTTTTCAAGAGTTTGAAGTATTTTTTGTACTTCTTTTACTGAAACTTTTGAAGATGCTTTATCAAAACCCTTATCTATAATTTCCCAGTAAATAGCTCTTTCTCTTTCAAGTTTCTCCTTAGCCTGCTTTTTTGTTTCCTCTAAATCAAAATTAAATTCACGAGCTATCCTACTAAGAAGCTGTTCTAAATCTTCTGAATTTTTTTTAAAAATTCCCGTAGGGTCCGCCATAGGTCCTGCCTCCCCCCTTTTTTTCAATTTATCAATTAAATACCTAGCAGTAACTACTGAATATTTTGAGAATGGTTCTCAAAATGCTTCACTGACCGCCCGCCAGCCCGCTCCTGCAAACCGCAAACGCCGACCCAGAGTTTTAAAGTTTTTTTGAAGTTTTTTTGTTTTTATTTTTTTTTCTACTAAGAGAAGATAAATTTTTTTTGAAAAAATTTTTTTTGAAAAAAAAAGTCGGAAAATATAATATAAGGTTACTTACGTAAGTAAGTAACCTTATATTATAATACTATACTATTAACTTATAAGTACTTAAGTACTTATAAGTTAATAGTATTTTTCAAAAAAATTTTGAAAAAATTTTTTTGAAAAATTTTTCAAAAATTTTTTCTCTTAGTGGTTATTGTAAAAATTTTTAAAACTTTTTTCAACTTTTTATTTTTCTTTCTTTTTTAAGAATTTTTTTCCTCTAAAAGTTTTTTGGAAAAAATTTTTTTAGAAATTGCTCTTGACTTTTTAAAAAAATCGTTATATAATAGTAAGTGGCACGGACGTGGTCCTGCCTCCTCTCATTTTTCTGCTCTCTCCTCTTTTTTAAGGGAGGGGGGAGCAGAGTTTAAAAAGCAAAACTTCTTATAAGCAAAAGTCAAAAAAAATCAAATTTAAAGAAACTCTTTCTTCTTTAACTGCTTCTTAGTTACCATTTTTGCTTTTTTATTTTGTAGGTTTATTTCAAAAGACCAAACAAAGGGAGGGGGACTATGAGTGCAGTTCTTGAGCTTGAAATAAATTCTATTTATGTTCCTTGGGACCTTTTCCCAAGGGTTGTCACTGGAGTTGTAGAAGACAAAGTCAAAGAATATGCTGATATGATTGAGAGTGGGGTTGAATTCGATCCTATCCTAGTGTGGGATAGAGGAAATGGTGAATACTGGGTTATTGATGGAGTTCACAGAATTGAAGCTCATAGAAGGGCTGGCAGATCTATTATTAAAGCTGAGCTTATTTCTTGTAAAGATGAAATCGATTGTCAAATTAAAGCAATTCAAGCAAATCTTAAACATGGTTTGTCTATAAAAAAGGAAGAAAAAATTTATTTAGTTCAAAAGTTTTACTATCATTGTGGTATTGGCGTAGAAGAGCTTAGTAAAATTTTTGGAGTCCCAAAAAGAACTATTTATCATTGGATAGAAGATATTATAGAACAGAGAAAAGAAGATTTAAAAGAACAGGCTTTGCAACTTAGAGAAAAAGGATTCACTCAAAAAGCTATAGCTAAAATGTTGGGTGTGAGTCAAGCAACTATTTTCAGATGGGGAGAAGAAAGCTTAGAAATAGTTGAAGAAAATAACCAAAATCAATCAAATATGGTTTATTCATTTTTGTCAAATGACAAAAATGAATATTTTGAGAATGGTTCTCAAAATGCTGAGGACTCAATTGATATTGAAAAACCTGAGGTTGCGTTTGAACCTGAAAAACCTGAGGTAGTTCAGGAAGTTAAGCAAGAAAAGAAAGAAGAGAAAATTGAAGATTGGCCTTTTCCAGTGCATCCAAAAACTCTTCTTCCAGAGTGGATAGATAGATTTCGTAATGATAAGAACTTTCGTGTAAAATACATGATAGAACAAGATATGTTTGCTTATATGAGTGGGCGTCCTATAAAGTATAAAGATTGGATTTTAGAGCATGAAAAAGAGAATTATGACACTTTATGGAGAGAATGTTGGTTAAGGTATTACAAACTTAGATATAAAGATCCAGCTAAATTTCCACCTATTCCTTCAGTTCCTAAGAGTGAAAAAGAACTTGCAAGAGAAAAAGAAAGTCAAATTAATGCTTGGGTTGAAAGTGAAGAGTTTAAAAGCCTTATTGAAGAAATTTTTAATAAGATTGTTGAAATAGCAAGATACAAAGGAAACGATTTTGCTCAAAGAGTTATTGATGAATTAGAGAGGAGGTGGGAGGAATGGCAGTATCAAAATTGGGGATCGGTAAAAAAACACTAATAAAGAAACTTGAAAAAATAAGAGAGTTATTAAAAGTAGGAGATTTAGCAACAGCTTTAGCAGAAGTAGAAACACTTCTTGAAAAACTTACACTTACAGTAGAAAAACCTGAAGATAGTTCTTTAGCAAGAAAGCTTCAACATCTTATGGGATGGTATCTTAGAATTTGGGATGGGAATCCTCCTGAAGCACTGCGTTTTGTATCTTATAGAGATGTTCTTGGAAGACATTTTAAAGGCCTGATTCAAATCTATGAAAGAAACGGAGAAACAATAGATGATCTCAAAAGAGATTATGAAGCTTTTAAAGAAAAGGAGTTTAGGAGTGGGAAAAGTGCGTGTAGTCTTCTTGAGTTTAGAATGAAACTTCCTTTGATAAAGAAAAAAGAAAAAACTAGTGAAGATACTTGGTGTGTGGGGAATGAAAGAGGAAAAGACTATTACTTGGAACTTTTTTTAAAACACCAAATAAAACCTGACAAACTAAACTAGTAAGAAAGCAAAATGCAAATTGAAATTGTAAGAAGTTTTAGTGAATTAAAAGAAAGATTTCCAGATAAATTGATTGTTGAAGAAGATGGATACTATACGGTGTTTTTGGAAGAAAACATAGTTAAGAAGTTTTTAAAACCAAGAACTGATTTTGCTGTCAAAGAAATACTGAGTAAAAACTTTTTTCCTAAACATATTGTGGAAGAAATTTTTGTTCAGAAAAAGCTTTTTGAAACACAAGCTTTAAAAATTGCTAAAAAGTATGGTGAGGGACTTTTTTTAGAAGGGGGAGCTGGTGTTGGGAAAACTTTTGCTTGTATTTATGCTATTTCAGATCTTGTAAGAATGTATAAAGTTTCAGCACCTCTTTATGTGAGTTGTATCGCCTATAGAAAAATCTTATGGGATCTTTATCCAGATTCTGATTGCTATTTGATTGATGATTTGAATATGAATTTAGAAACTTTTGAGCTAAAACTTGTAGAAAGAATAGTTTATACAGCCTGGAATGAGAGAAGATATCTTTTTATCACTTCTAACACAGCTCTTGAAAAACTTAGAAAGATTCTTTCTGAACCAATTATAAGTAGAATTTTTAGCCTTTGTCAATATGCAAAAATTGAAGACAGAGACTGGAGAATTGAAAAAGAATAACCAAACTTCAAAATTAGAAAACTTTTACTATTTCAGAAATTTAACAAACATAAATTTTTATGCTCTTGACAAACACAAATTTTGTGGTATAATATATATAAAAAGGAGAAAAATGGAGGGGGAAAAATAGAAAAAGATATGAAGGAAGACCTCCTTCGTAAAAAGTTTTTAAAAATGGTTAAAGATTTAAGAGCAAAAGGGGAAAAGTATGAACAAATGGCTTTGGAGATTGGAATTTCAATTGACACAATGAGAAAATTTATGTATAATTCTCAAGTAAAAATTTCAGAAATCACTCTTCAAAAAATAAAAAACTGGATGGAAAAAATAAAAAAAGAGGGGGTAGGACTATGAAAAGTGTGCAGGAGCAAGAGCAAAAAACTTTTGAGGAAAGCATGAAAGAGTGGGATGAGGATGAACTTTGGGAAAAATATATGGAAGAACATTTAAAAGAAGAGGAGGAGTGTAGAAGAAAAAGGAAAAAAATTAAAAAGAAAAGACATTAAAAAAACATCAAAAGGTTTAAAAGAATAGAATTTTAAAGGAGGTAAAAGAAGATTAAAATAGAAAGAAACTAAAAATTTAATAAAAAAAAGAGAGGAGGCAGGACCATGGAAGTCAGGGCACTTCTAAGTCCAACTACACAAATAACTTCACAATTATTTTCTTCTTTAAACTTCTTAATTAACATTCCTATAAATTTTGCAGATGTTGATAAAACAAATGGTAAAGAGTTAGTTTTTAAAGATTGGGAAATAGTTTGGCATTATGTGTCTCAAAGTAATCTAGTAAGAAATGAAATTAAAAAGAAATGTGGATATATCACTGGACTTTCAACTGAAGATCTTATTAGAGAAGCTTATGTTGTTGGTATGGAAACCCTTAGGTATTGCAGAAGATGCTATCATTGCCAAACCTGTTTTAGTGTTAATTGTAAAATTTGGAAAAAAGAATTTTTTTCTTCTTTTCGTAAAGCCTTAAGAAAACTTCAAGACCTGAAAAAGAAAAATGGAAGAATAAGCTATTTTGAAATTGAATGTGAGGAGGAAAATGGAAATGGAAATGGATTTGTTGAAAAAATTTATCCTACTTCTTGTAGATCAGACTGGAATATAGAACAGAATTGGGCTTTAGATCCTCTTATGATTCTTTGTTCTCAATTGGAAGAGCAAGAAAATAAAAAGAAACACGAAGAAAAAATTGAAAAAATACTTGAAGCAGTAAAAGGTCTAAAAAAGAAAGAAAGACAGGTTTGGGAACTTCTTCTTAATGGAATGAGCCCAAGAGATGTCGCAAAAAAACTTGGATATAAAAAAGTTCATGGCGTTTATATGGTAGTTAGAAGAAGTGCAAGAAAAATCAGAAAACTTTTGGTATAAAAAGAGCTATGTTTTTAACTGACCTTTTAAATCAATTAGGACCTAATTCAAAAATAGAGATTCAAAAAGAAGGATGGAACAATATTTCAAGTTTAGTTGCAGGATTTGCAGTTAATGCAGGTTCAACTCAAATTATAGAACTTTATCTCAAAGACGATGAAACTCTTTCTTTTAAAGTATTAGATTTCTTTAAAGACTGGAAAAAAAATAAAGAAAGCCATGACATTGTTGTTTGGGCTAATGAAAAATTTGGTATTTACTATAAAAGCTGTGAAGTTATCTGTATTTTGGTTCCTTATGCTTTAAAAGAAGAATTTAAACCTTTCAATCTTATCGGACAAAATGTAGTTCTGAAATATAAGAATATGAAAATTGTTAAAAAAGAAAACGAATAAAATACTATTTACTTTCCTTTAGCAATCATAGTTACTTCTTTTGCTACCAAAATTTGTAAATAAAACAACTGAAAATATTCATAAAAACCAAGGAGGTGAAATGAAGAAAATAAAACTTCTTTTTGGTGTCTTTTTTCTTTTATTTGGCATTTTATCAAGTAAAACTTTAGCAAATAGCGGTTCTTGACTAAAAGAAAGAGATTTAAACATTCTCTTAGAGAAATTACGGAAATTGGATAGGTGCTTCTTAGAAGCAGGAACCCGATACAAAATTAATCCTAATCTTCTTAAAGCAATTGCGATTGTTGAGTCGGGAGTTAATCCTAAAGCAGTAAGTAAAAAAGGAAGCATAGGGCTTATGCAAGTTCATAGGTCCTGGATTTTTCTTTTAAAAGAAAAAGGTGTTGATGTAAAACATTTGATGGATTCTTGCTATAACATTATGCTTGGAGCTTATATATTGAGAACACATATTAATGAGGTGGGAGGAGATTTATGGAAAGGTGTGGGAAGATATAATGCAAAATCTAAGAAAAAGCATCTTCAATATGTTAAAAAAGTGAAATTCGCTTTACAAATGCTAGAAAATAAACTCCCAAAAAAGAAAATATTTTTTACTTTAAGTGAACATTTAAAGAAGTGTTTTGATAATTAAAAAATGGTGGAATGGTTTAAGACAAGTTTAGGTGTGTTATATAAAGGTGATGTTTTAGAAGTATTGAAACTTTTACCCGACGAAAGTGTTGATTTACAGGTGTAACCCCAAGTCTCTGTTGATTAGATAGGGGCTAGTGAGCCTGCAGTAGTGTAGGAAGCCCTAGCCCTATGAAAAGGGGCGGGCAATAAAACTATACCGCTTAAGGTAATTAAATTATACTTTTAAACACTCAAGTTTTTTTAAATTATTTTATTTCAAGGGGGGCAGGACCATGATAGAAAAAATATCTCAAGCTTGGACTGAATTTGAAAAATATCTTATTGAAACAAGATACGCTGTAAGAGACCCAAAAACAGAAAAACCTTTAGAAAATAGTTGGAGTGATATCGTAAAAAGAATAGATAAGTATTTGTTTACTGTTAGTTTGAGTCAAGAACTAAATGAGTTTTGGCAAAAGTTAGGGTTAAAAAATGAGTTATTTGAGAAAACACTTGAGGCAATAAAAGAAAGACTTGTTATTCCAGCAACGCCAGCTCTTATGAGTTTTGGTAACCCTTATACAAGAAGGAAGGGTTATTTTTCTTGTTATCCTTTAGGATATGTTTCTGATACAATGGATGGTATTTATGAAACTTGCAATAAAATGAGAGAAATCTATATGAGAGGAGGAGGATGTGGAATAGATGTATCAAAGTTAAGAGCTAAAAATTCATCTGTTGATAATAGGCAAGGTATAGCATCAGGACCTGTTGGGTTTTTACCTCTTTTTGATGCAGTAACAGGAACAACTAATCAAGGAGGAAGAAGAAGAGGAGCTTTACTTGTTCAAATGCACTGGAAACATCCTGATATAAGACGTTTTATTAAAGCTAAAAAATTAGTTCCAGCTCTTTCTCAAATAATTTGGTCAGCACCAGATGATGAAAGAATAGATGTCCCTCTTTCAAATATGAATATTTCAGTAGTTGTTGATGAAGAATTTTTTGAGGTTGGTAGCTCTTTATTTAATGAAATAGCAGAAAATATGTGGAGAAGTGGTGATCCAGGGCTTTTGTTTTTGCATAACATGCTAAAATATTCACCATTTAATTGGAGAGAAGATGAAAGAGATTATCCAGGCTTTAGTAATCCTTGTGGTGAATATTTGGCACCTGCAAATACTGCATGCAATCTTGTATCAATAAATGTAGCAAAAATAGCAAAATCTTCTTTGGATAGCGATGGGAAGTTTAATTTTGAAAAGTTTTATAGAAAAGTATTTGATGTTGCATATTTAGCATGTTTTTGGGGGACTGTGTTGTTATCTATGGATGAAGGATATCCTCTTCAAGAAATAAAAGAAGCAACCCAAAGAGTAAGACCTGTTGGTGTTGGAATGACAGGTTTTCATACAGCATTACTTCTTGCTTATGATGGAAATGTAAGATATGGTTATGATGAAAAATCTTTAAAATTTGCAGAAAATACACAAATTGCATTAACTCTTGGAACTTTAAAGTGTTCAGCAGATCTAGTGGAACTAACAAATAAAGTTTACAAGTGGAATAAAGAGTTTTTAGAAATTCATCTTGAAGAGTTAGAAGAAAAAATTAGCAAAAATAAGCTTCCTTTTAAGGATGATGTTAGTTTTATAAAAGCTGTAGCAAATAAGTATCAAGGGTTTTTCCATTCAGCAACTACTTCTCTGCCACCTACTGGTTCTGTTTCTATGTTTGCAAGAATTGCTGGAGATACAGGAATTGAACCTATGTTTGATATTGAACTTAAAAGAAGGGTAAGAGATTTTTATACAGGAGAGTGGAAAGAAGTAGTATTAGTGACTGAGTATTTAGCAGACAAATTAAAAGATAAGGAGTTTAGAAAAAAGGTGGAAAAGCAGTTAGCTCATGAAATAAAACCTCTTTTTCAACTTGAAATACTTGCAAGATTTCAAAAATTTGTTCACACAGGAATCTCAAAAACAATTAATTGTCCAAAAGAAACAACAATTGATGAGTTAAAGGAGTTGGTGGAAAGGTCAATAAAATATAGACTAAAGGGATTTACAGTTTTTAGAGATGGTTGTAGGGAAGATACGGTTTATGTGAAAGAGAAAAAAGAAAATGAAGTAAATGGTGCTTTAAGTGAAGTAAGAGATGCGTATGTGTATGAGGTTGATGGTACAGTTAAGGCTTATATTACAACAAGTTTTGATAGTGATGGAAATTTGAGAGAAGTTTTTATAAATGTTGGAAAAGCTGGAACTACTTTAAATTCAATGTTTCAAGCAGTAGGTAGAATTATTTCTGTAGGCTTAAGACATGATGCAAGACTTGCTGAAAAGTTTGTTAAAACTTTAAAAGGAATTGAGATTGGAGAATTTTATAGATGTGGCAAAATAAGAGCTAAAGGACTTCCTGATATGATAGCAAAAGTAATGGAGGATGCAATAAAAAGAAAGAAGGGTGTAGTTGGGGTAGAAGAAGAAAGGAAGATGGTAGGGGATTTATGCCCGCAATGCGGAAGTTTGGCGTTGATAAGGGAAGGTAATTGTATGGTATGTGAAAAATGTGGATTTACAACTTGCTAAAAGTAGTTACTTTTCTTTGCTTATCTTTAAAGCTTACTAATTATGAAAACTTTAATACTTTGTGAGAAGCCTTCAGTTGCAAGAGATTTTGCTTATGCAATAGGAAGCTGTCGTAGTTTTGATGGATACTATGAAAATAGCCAATACATTGTTACTTGGGCTTTAGGACATCTTTGTGATTTAAAAGAACCAGAAGATTATAATCCTATTTATAGGAAATGGACTTTAGAGAACCTTCCTATTATACCTCAAAAGTTTGAATATAAAGTTCTTAAGTCAGGTGCCAAACAGTTTAAAGTAATTAAAGAGCTTCTTAAGAGAGTTAACAAGGTCTACATTTGTACAGATTGTGGAAGAGAGGGAGAATTAATTGCAAGGTTGATTTTATTGCAAGCTGGATGGAGAGATTGGAATAAGGTTTATCGTTTTTGGACATCATCTGCTTTAACTCCTGAGGTAATTAGAGAGAACTTAACAAAAGTTAAACCAGCAACTGAGTTTGATAGGCTTTTTAAGAGTGCTCTTGCTCGTCAGTGGGCAGATTGGCTTGTAGGAATAAATTGTACAAGAGCTGTTTCTTGTAAATATAATGAACTTTTCACAGTTGGTCGTGTTCAAACTGCAGTACTTTCTCTTATTGTTCAGAGAGAAGAAGAAATAATAAACTTCAAACCAGAGCCTTATTATAATGTCCAAGGTGTTTTTATTAAAGGTAAAGACCAATTTACAGCTCTTTATTTTGAAGAAAAAAAATTGCAAGGAACTAAAGATGAGCATAAGAATTTTGAAAGCGAAAACAAAGAAGAGAAAGAAGAAGGCATTAATTCAAAGTTTGCTATTAGAGAGAAAGATTTTGCAGAAAAGGTGGCTTTCTTTATTAAAGGTAAGATAGGTGTTGTTAAAGAAGTAAAAAGCAAAATAACTTCAGAAAAGCCTCCTCTTCTTTTTTCACTAACAACTCTTCAGCAAGAAGCAAATCGTCTTTTTGGTTTTTCTGCAGACAAAACTTTAGAAATCTGTCAGAGTCTTTATGAAAAGCATCATATTCTTTCTTATCCAAGAACTGAATCTCAACACCTTGATCCAGCTCAAGCAAAAGATTGCATAAGGCTTTTAAATGAGCTTTCTAAAGTTTTTAAGTTTGATCTTAAGAAATGTAATGTTGAGGTAAGTAATAAAAGAGTTTTTGATTTAGCAAAGCTTACTGATCATCATGCTCTCATTCCTCAAGGAGTGCCGAAAAGACCTTTAACAAGTGATGAGAGAAAGATTTATGAACTTGTTTGCAAACGTTTTATTTCTGCTTTTTATCCTGATTGTAAGTATAAGCATACGGTTGTTCATATACAGGTTGAGAGTTTTAATTTTTTGGCAAAAGGAAATATTTTGGTTGATGCTGGTTGGAGAGAGATTTATGGAGGATTAAAAGAGAATGTTTTGATACCTCTTCTTAGAGAAGGAGACAAAGTTTATGTAGTTGATGGCAAAGTTATTAAAAAACAAACTCAGCCTCCTCCTCGTTATACTGATGCAACAATTCTTGATGTTATGACAAATGCTCATAGAGTAATTAAAGATGAAGCTTTAAGGAAAATACTTAAAGAAAGTGCAGGGCTTGGAACTCCAGCAACAAGAGCTGAGATTTTGAGAAAACTGCAAAAAAAGAAATACATTTTTAAAAAAAATAAGATTTTAATTCCAAGTCCTAAGGCTTTCTTTTTGATTGATCTTTTAAAAGGAGAGAAAGTTGCTGATGTTTCTTATACTGCTTGCTGGGAAAGAGAACTTGAGAGAATTGCAAGAGGTGAGGTTTCAGGTGTTTCTTATTTTTTGAATGACATAAAGCAGTATGTAGTTGAGTTTTTGGAAAGAATAAAAGCTAGTCGAGCGGTTTATCAGGGACTTAGGGCTAAAGTTGTTGGTAGATCTAAAAAATTTTCAAAAGGGGCTACAAATAAGAAAAAAACGAGTTACTCTTTTTTAAGTAAAAACAAAAAAACTAAAAGGAGGTGGATAGATGAACAAGGGTGAGTTAATTGCTGCAGTTGCTAAAAAAGCTGGACTTACTAAAAAGGATTCAGAGAAGTTTGTTAATGCTTTTATTGAGGTAGTTACTGAATGTGCGAAAAAATCAGAGCCAATTAGAATTCCTCGTTTTGGAGTGTTTAAGGTTCTTACAAGAAAAGAACGTATAGCAAGAAATCCAAGAACAAAAGAATTAGTAAAAGTACCTGAAACAAAAGTATTAAGGTTTTATCCTTCACTTGAACTTCGTGATCTTTAAGAAGCTTTAAAAGCATTAAAGAAAAAAGTTACTCCTTTTTTACTTTTTAAAATGAGAGATGTGCCCTGACTTTTGTGGACCAGTCACAGGAAGTATGAAAATTTACAAAGCTTCTTGTGGCTGGTTGCCTCCTCTCTTTTTTTTAAAGATTTTTTGTTAGTTAGAAAGTTAATATGAAAAAACTATAAAAAGTGGATGTATTATTGGCCACTTTTAAAGAACTTGCTCAAAAATATGAGATACCTTTACCTGAAGTTGAAGATCACGTAGAGTATGTTTTAAGTCAAGTTTTAAGTGAAAGATTCAATACTGATGTTCAAGTTTTTTTAGAAGATGGAACACCTAAAATTTATAGTTTTACTGAAGAAGCTGTTTTTGAAATTGATCCTAAGAGAATACCTAAAGAAGTAATTTTACAAGCTAAAGAGAAGATTGAATATAAGCTTAATTGTTTAAATGCTTATAAGATACTTCTTGAAGCTAAAAAGCTTACTCGCACAGTTGTTGTTGGAACTATAAGGAAAATTATTAATAAAGACCTTTATGTTGAGTTTAAGAATCCGAAAGCTATGACAAAGAGGGGGGAAACTTTAGTTGGGGTGTGTCCTTATGTTCATCAAACACCAAAAGAGAGACCTTTTTACAAAGTAGGAATGGTGCTTCCTTTCTTGGTGACAAGTGTTCGTGGGGAAATTGTAGATGGGGCACCAAGGATAATTATAACTTTAAGTAGAAACTCAATTTCTTTTCCAGTATGTTTGCTTAAAACTATTTTAGAGGAGGCTGGAATTTTTGTAAGACTTAAGCCTGTAAAAAGAATTGCAGGTGCTTATACTATTATACAAGCAAGTGAAAAAATACCAAAAGAATATATTAAGAAGGTTTCTCATATTTTAAAAGAGGGAATAATTGTTAAATTTTGATTTTTAATGAGAAAGGAGATGCTGTTATGAGAACAGAGTTTTTAGTTGAGAAAGCAAAAAAAGAAAAGATTACGATTTTAGGAGAGGGCTATAATCTTTTAGATCCTCAAAAAAGAAAACTTCTTCTTTATGTTCCTGATTCACACAGAAAAGGGCATTTTTGGTGTTTTGGGACAACCCGTGCAGGTAAGACAAGGCTTATGGAGTTTATGATTGAGCAGGACATAAGAAAAGGTTATTCAGTTGTTGTAATTGATCCTAAAGATGATGATAAGCTTTTTAATAAAATTGTTCAAGTAGTTTTTGAAGAGGAAAGGTATGAGGATTTGATTTTTATTACTCCTGTTTTTCCTGAGTATTCAGCTCTTATTGACCCGCTTGCTTATTATTACATGCCAGAGGAATTGGTTGCTCATATTATTTCAGGAGTTCCAGCTGGGGAGTTGTTTTTCTATAAGGTTGCTTATGAAATTAGTATGGTTTTAGTGCAGGCTCTTCTTTTAAAAGCGAAGGTTGAAGGAAGACCTCCTTCTTTTAACATCAATGAAATAAAAGACAGAATGAGTAAAGAAGAGGTTGAAGCTTTAATGAAAGAAATTCAAGTTATTGATCTTCCTGAAGCAAAAGAGATTGTAAGAAACATGCAAAAAATTGTAAATTCACCACATGAATACTATTCAAAGATTTCAACATCTCTTAGAGTTGCTTTGATGCAGCTTAGTACTGGAAACATTGGAAAGCTTGTAGGTAAGGCAGATGAAAATAGGTTTATAAAAAGATTGGAGGAAGGAAAAAGAGTTATACTTGTTGCTCATCTTGGTGCGTTACTAACTGAGGATGCTGCAAAGGTTTTGGGGAAGGTGATTATTAGTATGATAAAAACTTATGTAGGTAGAGTGTTTTTGGGTGGAGGAAAAGTTGATCCTCCTCTTTGTGTGTATATAGATGAGGCTCAGAATGTTCTTTATTATGGAATTGAGGACCTTTTTGCTAAGGCAGGTGGTGCTGGTGTTTGGGTTCATGGTTTTAATCAGTCGGTTAATCAGATTTATAAAGAGGTAGGATATGAATTTGGACGTTCAATACTTGACAATGCTAACACTAAGCTTTTTATGAGAGTTCCAGACATAAATACAGCAGAGTATGTAGCTAAGCATTTTGGTATGAGAAGAAAGATTTCTCCTTCTCTTTCTCTTGGTGGTGGGATAATAACTAAGGATGATGAAGAGCCTTTGGTTAAGCCTGAAGATGTTTTAAATCTTAAAGAAAGGCAGTTTTATCTTTTTACTTATTCTGGGCAGTATAAGGGAAAAACTCTTGATGTTGAGCCTGCTTATGTTGAAGTCGAGTTTCCAAAAACTAAAGTTAAAAACTATGAAAGGGTGATAGTGTCATAGATTATGATAATAGTTTTTAAGTTGCTTTTGATAGTTGGAGTTATTTTATTTATATGGGCGTTTCTGCCTAGGAAAAAGTTTTTTATAAATGATCTTGAGAAAGAGGAAAAAGAAGAGAAAAAGAAAATAAAGTTAGAGGATATTTCGATTATATGGACAAAAAAGAAAAAGGCTAAAATAAAGTTAGAGGAGTTAGCAAGGCTTTGGAGAAATTTTGAGATTGTTCAAGAGCAGAATAGTATTCCTCATTTTTTTACTCCTGTTGTAAGTGAGTTTTTTGAAAGGTGTATAAAAAATAAAGCATTTTATACTGGGAATGTGAGGGTAGTTCTTAATAATTTGCTTACACTTCTTGATGTTGAGGGATCGGTTCCGAGTGTGGTGTCAGGGCAGTATGAGACAGAGTCTAAGATTCCAGAAGATACTTATAAAATGCTTTCACAAATCACTCTTGCTGAGCATTCAATTCATGTTGCAGAGGAGATACTTGATTTAGTTCCTTATGGACCTAGTTTACCGATTGCTTTAATTGCAGCTTTAGCTCATGACATAGGAAAAATTCCGAAATATAGAAAGCAGTATTATTCACTTGGAGATCATGCGTTTATTTCAATGACAGTTCTTGAAGGGATACCAGGTTTTAAGGAGTTAATTTATGCAGACGAAATTTTACAAGCTGTAAGAGATCATCATTTAAAGCCAAAGACTTTTGTAGGAGAAAAGTTAAAAGAGGCTGACACTAAGGCAAGAAGAAGAGAATTGGTAGAGGTTCAGAAAAAGATGATGATGGCACCAACACTTGATGCAATTGAGTTTTCTGAGCCAAATATTGAGGTAGATGTTTCTGTATCAACTGAGGGTTCTAAAGATAAAGAGAAAAAATCGAAAAAAGTCAAGAAAAAGAAAGAGCTAGAGTCTCAGATAACAGCTTTTGGAGAAGTTGAGGTGTTTGATGATAGTGAAGATAATGATTCAGGGTTAGAGGTTTTTGGAGTACCTAATGATTCATCTAAGAAGACCGAACTAAAACCTGACAAATCTGATTCTTCTGATACTTTCGACCAAACTTCTTCTAATCAAATTAATCAAACTTCTAATCAAACCAACCCCAATCAAACTTTTAATCAAACTTCTAATCAAACTCAACCTTCCAATCAAACGCCATTCTCTTCTTCATCTAACTCATCAAACCAAACAAACCAATCAAACTCATCAAGCTTATCAAACAAAGGAAAGTGGGATAAGGAGGTTCCGAAGGAGATGGAGGTATCAAACCTTTTTGTAAATATAGAGTTTGAGGCTTTAAAAGATAAGGAAGAAGAAAAAGCTAAGAAGCCAGTTGAGATTCCTATATCTTGGTTTAATCCTGATGAGTTTTTGGAGAGGCTTTTGCCTTATGTGAATAAGCTTGATGATAAGGGAAAGTGGGCTGCTGTAAGTATGCCTAATGGAGTTGTTTATGTTCGGCCAGAACTTTTTTGGGTTATACTTCTTGAGATGGCGAAAGAAAAAAATATTGTTGAAGTTTTTTATTATGAAGAATCTTCTGAAATGAAGAGGAATTGTCTTTATTCTGTATTGAAACAGATTCAGAGACACAAAGATGCAATTGAGACCTCTCTTATTAAAAGAGATTATTTCTCTGCACCCTTTATTATTAAGTTAAAAAATGGCAAGACTTTGAGTAAAACTTTTTATGTTCCGCTTAGGGCTTGGGAGGCATTTGGGGTGTCTGTGGGAGAGCTTGAAGCAAGAAAAAAGGGCAGACTTCTTGAAATAGAAGAAATTATTCCTCCTTATGAAGATGATAAAGTGGATGGTACAAATGCTTTTTGAGAAAAGTTACTTTCTCTTTTCTTTTAATTTTTGAAATAATTTTTTTAAAAGGAGGTTAAAAATCTCATGTTTATAAGAAAGTTAATGTTTGTGATTTTTTTGGTGTTTTTTAGTTTTTCTTTATCTTTTGCAGAGGATAGAGAAAAGATGAAACAGGCAGAAAAAGATATACAGAGGCTTTTTCCGAGGTTTAAGGTTTCCTCTATGGTTAAGCTTCCTATTAGTGAGATTTATGAGGTTGTTGCTGAGGATGGAGCGGTGATTTTTTATAGTCCAAGTGGATATGTAATTCTTGGAGATATTATGAATTTAAGGGGGGAAAGTTTTTTAGCAAAGATATATGATGAAGCAATGAAAAGATTATTAGAAGTTAATGATGGAAGATTTTTTGTTAAGGTATCAGGTGGATCTTATAAAGTAGTTGCGTTTTTATCTCCTACAAATAAAGAAAGCAAAGACGTTTATGAGTTTTTGAGACAAAAGAAAAATCTTGATTTTTATGTATTTCCTTTGGTTTTTAATGATGATGACATAAAACTAGCAAGTTATATTTATTGTGCGAAGGATAGGGTTTTTGCAATGAATGAAGTATTTGAAGGAAAGGTTAATGTAAGTGATGTAAAGTTAGATGATGCATGTCAGAAGAAGGCAAGGGAGGTTTTAAGTATTAATTTAAGGGTTGCAAAAGCTGTTATGGCTTATAATGAGGTTTCTGTTCTTATAGGAGACAAAAGAATATATGGGTATCAACCGTTTGATATAATGAAAGCTTTATACTTTCTTGGATGGAGGGAAGAGGATGGTGGAGGGAAAGGAAAGAAGTAAAGAAGTATCTATTGAAGAAGGTTTAGAAGAAAAAGAGTTAGAAAAAGAGGTTAAGAAAGAAAAAGAGGTTAAGAAGAAGGAGGTTGTGGAAAAAGTGAGGGAAGATGCTAAGAAGAGTGGAGGTTTTAGTTTTTGGAGTTTAGTTATTAATGTTTTAGTGTCTTTATTGGTATCTTTTTGTGTTATCTATGTTTATGATAAGTATTATGCACAGAAGGTAGTTACGTTTGATCTTAAGGGATACATTGTTGGGTTAAGGAACATGTATATAGCGGGTAAAATTGATGATGAGGGATTGAGGCGTGCGATTGATGCTGCTTATATAGCGATAAAGAGTCAGAAAAAGAACAAGGTTGTTTTGATGGGGGATGTTGTTTTAACTCCAGTTGAAAGAATTGATTATCCAGTGAAGATTGAGGTTTCTTCTAATCCTTTAAATATGAATGGGACTTTAGGAGGAGCAAGTAATGGAGCTAAATAAAAATTTAAGCATTAAGAGTTTTTCTTTTTGGAAGATAGTAGTTATTTTTTTACTTTTAGCTATTCCAGGTTTTATTTTACCATCAAAGCTTGTTATTTCTTATGGAGATTCAGTGGAGTATAAGGTTTTTTGGAAAAGTTCAATTGATAATCTTTCTTATGATAGTTATGTAGTGTTAAATACTCCTAAAGAGGATCCTTTTGCAAAAGGGGTAAATATTGTAAAGAGGGTTGGGTGTTTGGAGGGAGATGAGCTTTTGATAAATGGAAGGGCTTATTATTGTGTAAGAAAAGATAGTCGAGAGCCTGTTTTTTTAGGTGTTGCAAAGGAGAGATCTAAGACTGGTATTAAGGTTAATCAATTTAATCCTTGTGGGAGTGAAGAGTGTAGAATTAAAGTGCCTGAGGGGTATTTATTTGTAGTAGGAGACCATAAAGATTCTTATGATTCTCGTTATTTTGGGTGGGTGCCTTATGAAAGGATTGTTGCAGTTGCAAAGCCTCTTTTTTAGTGTGTTGTTAGTGTTTTTGTTTATATCTAAAGGTATTTCTCAGGAGGGCACTTATTATGTCAATGAAAAATCTACTACCTCATCTGTTAGTGAGTACTATAAAGATGAAAAAAAGGAAGGTTCAAAATCTTTGGGATATTATAAAGATGAGACAAAGAGAGGTTGGTGGTGGTATGAGAGTGTTGTAAAAAAAGAGGAAGAAAAGAAGGAAAAACCAAAAGAAGTAGAAAAAGAAAAACCAAAAGAACAAAAGGAAGAGGCAAAAAAGGAAGTTAAAAAAGAGGAGGATGTTATAAGACCTCTTAATGAGTATAGTTATGAGGAGTTATTGAGGATGCCGATTGATAAGTTTAAAAAGATTTATGAGTATTATGAGAATTTAGCGGTATCAAATCCAACAGAGGAAAATCTTTATTATTATTACAATATTCTTGATGTAGCAAGAAAGAGGGCACTTCTTTTTACTATGCAATCTATGTATGTATGGCAGAAGTATCCAGAGCTTTCTACAGCAAAGGATGTTCCTACAGTTTTACCTGGATTATATGCTAAGCAAGAAGCGATGAGTCGAGAGGTTGATAGTTATATAGGTGGTAAGCGTTGGGATTATGGGCTTGTTGTTTTTGTATCTGAGCGTTGTCCTTATTGTAAGGCTCAGTTAAGTATTATAAGAACTTTTGTTGAGAATTATGGGTGGGAGGTAAAGGTAGTTGATACTGATTATGATAAGAGAGCGGTTTCTGTTTTTGGTATTGAGGTTACTCCTAGTATTATTCTTGTTAGTAAGAGGACTGGTGAGTGGTTTCCGTTGTCAGCTGGTGTAATTTCTATGGCTGAGATGAAGGAGAGGATTTATTTAGCTGTAAGAAGGCTTGAAGGTGATTTGCAACCTGAGAAATGGGGGCTATATAAATTTCAAGAAGGAACTAGTTTAGATCCGCTCAAACCTTCACCTCTTTGGGATAAGGAAAATAAGAATAAGCCAGAAAATTTATTACAAAAGGAGGGAAGATAGGGTAATGATTGGGTGGATTTTAAAGTTTTTAGGTGTTAGTGAAAACTTTCATAGTGAAGAAAAAGAAAAATCAAAGCCTTTAACTAATGGAGAGATTTGCAAAATGCTTTATAGGAATGCTTTTTCTAGGTATTTACCTTGGATAGCTTATGATGAGAAGGAAAAGTTTTTTTACAATGTAGATAATACTATTGGGGTGATGTGGGAGTGTTTACCTGGTCTTTTCTTTTCAGAAAAGGACATGCAGGTTTTAGATGGTTTGTTTAAGATAGGTTTTCCTAATGGTTCGGTTATGCAATTTATTCTATTGGCTGATTCTTATGTAGATCCTTTACTTAAAGCTTATTTACAGAGGAAAAAATATGCTCCTTCTTTTGTATTAAAGGGGATGAAGAATTTAGTTGATTATTATAAGGATCCTAAGGCACTTGACAGAATACCGAGTAGGCAGTTTAGGTTATTTGTGACTTTGAAGGTGCCTGAGTCTGAGTTTTTTAAGACTGCTTTTAATGATATTTGTGTAAGCGTTGAGGAGATATTAAGGGCGATAGGACTTTGTCCGAGAAGGGTTGATGCATCTTTTTTACTTGCTTTTGCAAGAAGGCTTTTTGATGTTTTTGATGAGGATGTTTATGACTATTGTAATTATACTGAGTTAAGAAAGCAGGTTTTAACTTCTGACACTAAGATACATGTAGAAAATAAGCATATAAAGGTAGGTAAGACTTTTTGGAGGTGTTTAACGCCTAAGAGTTTACCTCCTCATGTTGATGTGTTTTGGTCAGGCTTTTTAACTGGGTCTTATGAGGGGGTAGCTGGGGATGTTTCTCAGATAAATTGTCCTTCTTTTATGATTGTTTGGAACATAATTTTTAGAGATTTAAAAGCAAAGTTAACAACCAAGGCAAATGTTGTTATAGCTCAGCAAAGTTTGGGAACATTTGTTGCTGCTCTTGCGAGGAGAAAAGAAGAGTTTATAAGAGTTTTTGCTGATTTAGAGGAAGGAGCAAAGTATTATGAAGTTGTTCCTGTAGTGTGGGTAAGGGGAGAGAATGAAGAGGCAGTAAGAGAAGCTGTTTATAGGATGAAAAGGCTTTGGGAATCAACTGGAGCTGTTATGCAAGAGGAGGATATTATTTTAATGCCGCTTTTTCTTTATAGTTTACCTTTTGGTTTTTACTGGGATGAAAAAACGCTTGAGATTCTTGATAGAACATTCATTTTACCCAGTCATACATTGCCTTATGTTATGCCAATTCAAGCTGATTATTTTGGAACAGGGTCTTATGCACTTCTTTTTAAAGGAAGAAAAGGGCAGGTGATAGGTTTTGATCTTTTTGCAAAAGGAGCATCAAATTACAATTGGTATGTAGCAGCACCGACTGGTAAAGGGAAGTCATTTTTTGTTAATTACCTTGTGTATAACTATTTTGCTGAAGGAGTGAAGATAAGAATAGTTGACATAGGAGGAAGTTATAAGAAGCTTGTTCATATGCTTGGTGGAAAGTTTATAAATTTTGAGCCTAACGCTAATATTAGTCTTAATCCTTTTTCTCAGGTAAGAGAGCCTGAGTATGATTTACCAGTTGTTGCAGCTGTAATACTTCAAATGATTAAATCTCAAACTGATACTTTTCCAACTGAAAAGGTTGAGACTGTTTCAAACATTATAAGAGGGGCTGTTAATTTTGCTTATAGAAAATTTGGAACTGATGCTGATATTGATATTGTTTTTGAGTATTTAGTTGATTTTCCTAAGTATTCTGAGGAATATGATGAGCTTTGTGCCGAGGGTAAAGAGGTTTGTTTGGAGGATTTTAAGCTTATTACATCACATCTTGCATTTAATTTAAGAAAGTTTACTTCAGAAGGAATTTATGGTAAGTGGTTTACTGGTAAGAGTAGTATTGATTTTTCTCAGGACCATTTAGTTGTGTTAGAATTAGAAGCTTTAAAACCGCAAAAAGACTTATACAGTGTGGTTGTTCTTCAGGTTCTTAATATGGCAACTATGGATCTTTATTTAAGTGACAGAACTAATCCAAGACTTGTTATTTTTGATGAAGTTTGGCAGTTTTTACAGGACAATGAGTTATTTCAGAAGATTATTGAAGAAGGATATAGGCGTGCAAGGAAGTATGGAGGATCTTTTGGAGTTATAACTCAGAGTTTACTTGATTTTGAAAGATTTGGAGGTGTTGGAAAGGTTATTAATGCTAACTGTGAGTTTAGGTTCTTTTTAGAGTCAGGTGATTTTCAGGCGGCCAAAAGGCTTGGGATCATTGATTATGATGATTTTACTATGCATATTCTTAACACTTTGAAATACAATGCCCCTAAATATTCGGAGATTTTTGTTCATTCAGACACATTTGGAAGCGGGATTGTGAGACTTGTTGTTGATAGATATTCTTACTATCTCTTTACTACAAATCCTTCCGAAGTTGCAGAAATTGAAAGAATGGTAAGAGAAGAGGGGTTAAGTTATGAGGAGGCAATTGAAAGGATGGTTGAGAAAGAAAAAAATTCTTAGTGTGTTTGTAGTTTTAGTTTTTGTTTTAAGTGTGGGAATTTCTTTTTTATGGGCTAATGATGATGAAGTTTCAAGAGCAGCGCAAGCTGGCTCAAGTATAGGAAGATCGGTTCAAGGAGCACTTGGTTCAAGTTCAGCACTTAATCAAAAGTTATTTATGCCTCTTTTAACACCTACACCAATGTATCCTTTAGGTGGAAATGAGAGTCAGGGATTTCGTGCTCAAATTCTTTGTCCAAGTGCAAAAGAGTTTTTAAAGGTAATTATTTCTCCAGGCTCAACTGGGGATTTAACGCTTTATATTTATTATGATAAAGGATTTACTGGTAGTTTAAATACTTCTTTAGTGGTATCAGGGGTATCTGCGATATGTTCAAATGGTTTTATGAGATGTAATCCTGGAACTATGTCTGATTGTTCGTCTTATGTTTTTTATTTAGATGGGAATGAGCTTAGGTATAGAATGGCTGTTGTCTCGACTGGATATGGGCTTTCTGGTTGTTTTTGTGTGAATAATGCTTGTGGTGGAAGTAATGTTTTGATTGCAAATTTAAATTATGTTTTAAGAGCTGTAGGTGGAATGGTTGTTTCTGCGTTTTTGAATAATCCTTCAAGGTCTTCTTATGTGGTGTCTGATTCAAAGATTGATGGTATGAGTATTACTTTTTATGGGCAGGATAGTTCTCAGTGTCAATTTGCGGACCAGGGTTCAAGTAGTGTTCAAAATTTAAAAACCTATTATCAAAATCCTGGCTCTTTAAGTTCTGCGGGAAATGTCTTATTGGGAAGTCAGATGGGTGATTCACAAAGTATGGCTTTTATGGTTTATGGGGCTGCTCAATTAAGCACAGGAGATGTTAAAACTTGTATAATAAGAAGGGTAGCATCTGGTTGTTCGGTTGTGGAGAGAACTGAAGGAGATTGTAATGTTTCATCATCTTGTAGGGTTATTGAGGAGTCTTGGGATGGTATTTCTATTATTCAAGGTGGTGTAAGAACAAAGCTTAATCCAGTTGGTAGTTGTGTAATGGATGAATGTGGCAATTTACATTGTTATGATTGGACGACAAAGAAGGTGGTTTATGTTTGTTCAGGACAAAGAGTTTTTGATCCATCACCAAGAATTGAAACTGTCACTCGTTCAACAACTTGGGATAGAAGCAGTGGCATGGTTTATTATAGTGATTTAGTTATACCTAATGATTGTAGTGCTGATTGTCCATCTGGGTATGTATATAGCTATGCTTCTAAAAAATGCGAAGCTGATCCAGTTTGTCCTTCTGGATTTGTTTATGATTCTACAACTAAGCTTTGTAAGGCAGATGCAATTTGTTCTGATGGATATACTTATGATTGTCCTTCTGGATATGTTTATGACAGTAGCAATAAAATATGTGTAGCAGATCTTACTTGTCCAGGGGGAGGTTCTTTAGTTTATGATAGCGGAAGGTTAAGGTGTGTAGCAGATTTACAAGGATCTCCTAATTGTCCTAGTGGTTCAAGTTATGATGCAGGTCTTAATATTTGTTATACTTCTGTTTCTTGTGTTTCAGGTTCTTTTGATTCAAGTATAGGGCAATGTGTAGCTTCTTTGAGTTGTCCTAGTGGTTCAAGTTATGATGCGGCATCTAAGCTATGTGAAGCAGAAGAAATTTGTCCAGAAGGAACAGCATATGATGATGAAACTGGAAAATGTGAGGGTGAGCCTTCTTGTCAAGAAGGAAGTGTATGGGATGCTAGTTTAGCAAGATGTGCTTCTTGTTCATCTGGGTATGTTTATGATAGTAATAGCAAATTATGTAAAAGTAATGATGGTTTAACAACTGATCCTACTTTTAGTCTTCCTTGTTCAGAAGGAGCCATATTTAATCCAAATACATCCTTATGTGAAGGTGCTCCAATTTGTCCTTCTGGTTTAAGTTTTGATAGAAATTTAAATACTTGTGTGGCAACACCAACTTGTCCATCTGGTTTTTTATTTGATTCCAATTGGGGAACTTGTGTAGCAGTTCCTAATTGTCCAACTGGTTTTATGCTTGATGCTAGTCGTGGGATTTGTGTTGTTCAAAGTTCTACTTCTTGTCCTTCTGGATATGTTTATGATAGTAGTTTAGGCAAGTGTGTTTTTGCAATTTCTTGTTCTGGGGGAGGAGCTTGGGATGCAGCTCTCGGGAAATGTGTGAAACAAAGTTTTTATGTATCAAGTTCTTCTAGTAGTTATTGTGTAGCAACACCAAGTTGTTCAAGTGGAGGAGTTTGGGATGAAAATATGGGAAAGTGTGTTATTGAGACAGCTTGTTCAAGTCAGTCTAATTGGGTTTTACAATCTGGAAAGTCTTTTTATTTAGGAAAAGGATCTGATAGTTCAGATTGTGAATTTGTTTGTAAGATTAAAGTAGTTGAACCTAAGAGTTATGTTTATATGAAGAGTTCTTCAACAACTTTTGATTTGCAATATGGAACAAAAACAGAGAAGACTGGAGTTAGCTCTGCAGAAAGTTACTATTATAAGCCCTGTGTAGAAGAAGCAACCAATACTTGGAGGTGCCCAGTTGAGACAGGAGAACAAATGGTTGATAATTGTAAGTGTATTAATAATTTTGGGCAAGCAGCAACCATTATGCAAGCAATAAGACAAGCGGGGCAAGATTTCATATGTTCATCAGGAAGACTGTATTAAAGAAAACATTTACTTTAATAATAGGTTTTATTTTTTTATTTACGCAAACCGTGTGGGCGGTTCAAATGGTTTGTTATATGCCAAATGGACCGATAAGGTCAACTCCTCAGTATAATCCTCAGACAGGTTTTTGTGAGACTTGGCCGCTTGATGAGTATAATACTTGTCCTGAGCGGTATATATATAATCAGTGGCTTGGAACTTGTGTTGATTTACCAAGATGTACTGGAGATTATGTTTATGATCCTGGAACAAAATCTTGTATTCCTATAGGAAATCAGACACAACAAGGAAGTGGTACGAATGGAACAACTCAATACGATAATATTTGTGCAATTGATCTAAATGGAGATGGAGAAATAACTGAAGATGAGTTAGCTCAATGTATAACAGCTGATGATGGAAGTAAAATTTGTCCTCTTGATGCAGCACCTTGTCAAGCAAAGTATGTGACTCCAGATTGTCCTAGTGGATATACTTATAATAGTCAGACCAATACTTGTCAATCAAATCCAACATGTGTTCCTGATTTTACTTATGATAGTGTTAATAAAGTATGCACAAAGCAGGTAGAATGTCCAAATGGGGGGGTTTTACAGAATATAAATGGACAATGGAAATGTGTAGCAACGGGAAATTCAAATTGTCCTCCTGGGTATACAACAGATCCAACAAGAGGTGTATGTGTGGCTCAGCCTTCTGATTGGAAATTAAGGTGTCCTTCAGGATGGAAGTTTTATAAGCAAATTTATGATGATAGTAAATATGGATGTCCAGCAAGTTTAACAATAGATGGAGAGACATGGACAGGATTTGAACAACATAGATGGAATCATGCATGTGATCCTAATTTTTGGGGATGTGTTTATTATTGTGAGGATAGTTTTGAGTGTTGTAGGTATGGTTATACAAATTGTCATTATGGGGTTGATGGGTATTACTATCTTCCAGCAAGTGATATAAATAGCTGTACATATAATACTTGTCAACCTTATTTTTGTTATAGTTCTTGTTTTAAATATGGGCAATGTATGTACAAAAATGTATGTGTTTATCCTGAATATTTTGGTGATGAAGATGATGATGGGCTTTATTTTATGGGGCCTAAAAAAGGAGATCCGATTTGTTCTCAGGGACAATATCCAAATTCTCAAACAGGAATGTGCGAGTTTTGTCCATCTGGATATACTTATGATACGAGTCTTAAACTTTGTGTAACAAATATTTCTTGTCCATCAGGTTCTACTTTTGATGCTGATTTACAAGCTTGTGTGGCTTCTCCATCTTGTATTTCAGGAGGTTCATTTAATCAAAATATAGGAAAATGTGAAGGTTCAGCATCTTGTCCTACTGGTGCTACTTTAACAAGTGATGGATGTTTAATGGGGTATTTTTGTCCTTATGGAGATTTTTCATGTAAGCCTGTTAATGGAGTTTTGATGTGTTCTGCCAATCAGTGTTTAACTACTTCTGAAGTTCAAGCTTTAGAGGAAGATGATCCTGATGAGCCAAGTGATTATAAAGATGATGGACAAACAGATTCTGCGGGTCAATGTTTAGGTCAGATTTACATTTTTAACGGCGAAAAGCAGAGATGTAGGCCTTCAGGATGGAAGACTATGTTTAAGAATTGTTGTAGTGGTAGTTTAGCAAAAGAGAAGATTTATGATTCAACAGGTTCAACTGGAGCAAATTTCAGTTTACTTAGGTATTCTGCAGATGCTATTAAGTATGCTTACGATATAGTAAATTTTGGTTATTGGTTTGCAAGTGGATCAACATATGTAAGAGTAGGAGAAGATGTTTTTGTTTTGTCTAAGTCTGCAGATTTTTCTAATGCTTGGGTAGTTTATAAATCATCTACAGAGGGGCAAGCTTTACAAAATTTTTTGGGGCAAGAAGGGTTTTCTACAGCTCCTGGTTCTACTGTTGAAGTTTTTGGTGGAGATCAGGCTGTAGCTGATGCAATGAAAAGTTATGTTGATGTTTTAGGTCCTGCTATAACAATGACAATAGTTCATTTTGCTATAAGTGGTCTTATTAAAGACCCACAGTTGCAAGCCCTTGTTAATGTAGCAGCTGATGCTGTATTTTATGCTATAGGGTGGCTTGGTCCTGGTGGATTTGCTATTGCTGTTATAGGAGCAATAATAAGTTTCCTTTTTGGTGGTGGTTGTGATAAAGAAGATATTATTACAGTCACTAAGAGAGAATCAGGAAGATGTCATTATGTTGGGACACGTTGTATTAAAAAGTTAAGACTTGGTCCTATAAAAAAATGTATTCAAAAGGCAAAATATTATTGCTGTTTTAATAGTAAACTTGCAAGGATAATTCATGAACAAGGAAGACCTCAACTTAATACTGATATAAGATCATGGGGTTCTGCAAAGCATCCTAATTGTAGAGGATTTACTCCTGAAGAATTTGCATCTTTAGATTTTGATAAAATTGACTTAAGTGAATACTATGCAGACATTACAAGAAATATTCCTAACAACATTGAGACCAATGTACAGGAATTCTTCTATGGTTCTATACAAAAACAAACCTCTCGTTAATAAGGTAATTTTTTCTTTTTTGCTAGTTTTCTTTTTTTTTCTTTCTAAACCGAAAGGCTTTTCAAAAGAGTTTGGAAAGACTTACGATATTGCTGAGCCTGATGCTTATGAAGAAATTTTAAATGCTGCAAAAAAAATTGACTTTGAAAGATATAAGAAAGTTCTTCAAGAGAAAGCAAAGGAGCTTACAGTTGTTAATGAGTTTAATCTTTCTTATGCTAAGGAGACAAAAACAAGATATTATGAACCTCGTTATGAGCTTCCTTTTGACATAAAAGATGCTGAAGGAAAAGTTATTTATCCTCAAGGTTTTACTTTTAATCCTTTGCAGTATATGAGTTTATATGGAACTTTTGTATTTTTTGATGCAGGAAACACTTTACATTTGCTCTTTCTAAAAAATGGGGGATATACAAAAAGGTTTGATGTTATGTTTATTGCGGTAAAGGGAGACATAATGAAAGCGGAGAAGCTTTTAGGAGTTCCTGTTTATAAAGCAACAAAAAGTATTTTAGAGCGTTTTGATGTTAAGAAAGTGCCTTCTATAATAAGGCAAAATGGAAAATATTTAGAAATAACGGAGGTGGGGATAAAAGATGTTGAAAAAATTGCTTATAAGCAAAAATAAATTTTTAGTTTTAGTGGTTTTGAGTGTGTTTTTTGTTTTTAAAAGTTCTTTCCTTTATGCAGAGTGTAAGGCTACTTTTTTTAATTTATTTACTGATATTGATTGGACAGGTGTTTTTCCAGTGAAAATTGCAGGTGTTAGTATAAAAGGGGGGACATCAAAGGATATGAAAAATCTTGATGAAATGGATGAGATGAAAAAAATAATATGTTTTTGCAAAAACAGAAGTGGAGCTATTATAGTAGGACTTGCAGTATCTTTTTGGGAACCAGCTCGTGTTGCAGAGATTGTAAAAGATCCATGGTGTTTTCCACTTCTTGGAGGGCTAAAAATTGAAAGTCAGCCTGTAAAGCAAGGAGGAAATGTTCAAGAAGTAGCAGGTTCATCTACTAATCAATATTTTGCTCAATCTCACTGGTATATGTTTTCAGCTTGGAATCTTCTTGATCTTTTTATGGATGTTCCTTGTATTCCTTGGGATGGGTTTGATATAGCGTATGTGACTGAACTTGATCCACTTTGGCAAAGAGATGATCTTGCAATGTTTATACATCCTGAAGTTTTACTTTTTGCAAATCCTGTTGCTCAAGCATCTTGTATGGCAGATAGTGTTTCTTCTCAAGTGGGACAACCTATTAATCAACTTTTCTGGTGTATGGGTTCTTGGGGAAGTTCTTATCCTATGTCAGGAACAACTGATGAATCAACCGTTATAGAAGGAGCAGCTAATCTTGCTGGAAGAACAATTTATAAACTTTCAAGAGAGGGATTGTCTTGGGACCCTGGTATTGACCTTTGTGGAGCAGTTGTAACTCCTATTTGGGTTAAAAGTAATTACAAAATGCATCTTATGAAGCCTGTACGATCTCGTATAGTAAATGTTGGGCAAAGTGCTTTTATTTGGGGAGCAGGAAAGGATCCATTTTGGGGAACTAAAAAAGGTGCTGCAGAAAATTTTGATTGGATGATTTTTAGGAGAGTAAAATGTTGCATGGGAACTACAATTTTTCCTCATTAACTGGACTTTTAATTAAGCTTTTTTGTATAGGATTTTGGTTTAGTTTTGTAAGTACTAAGGTTTTTGCAACTCCATTTGAAGTAGAAATTGAAAAGCCAAATTCTTGTTATGAGGTAGCATCTATAAAAGAAAATAAAGTATATTTACAAAGAAAGAGTTCTTGTATAGGACCCCAAGTGATTACTTCAGAAAAAATAAAACTTAACTCCTGGTATGATGTTTTAGAAATTTATGTAAATGGACGACTTTGGAAAGAAATTCCTTTAAAGATGATATCTCCTAGTGAGGTTTTAAAAACTGTTAAAGAAGCAGAAGATGCTGCAAAAGATTTAGGAAATTTCAGTAATGTTTATGAAGATTCTGCAAAAGAAGAAGCTGAAAAAGCTTATCAAGCAACCCAAACTCCTGAATATCAAAAACTTGTTAAACAATATGAGGAAAATTTAATGAGTCTTATTTCAGAAAAAGAAGGTGTTTCTCTAAAGAATTTTTATAAAGATTATGTTGAGAAAAAGAAGTCTAAAGAGAAGGTTTTAGTTCTTGACCCTGATGAGAGGCTTTATATATTTGTATCAAGTAGCATGCCAAAGGAAACTATACGGAACTACGTTACTTTTGTATCTTCACATATTGAAGGGAATGTAGTTTTTGTGTTAAGAGGAGGAATTGGAGGGTTAAAGAGACTTATGCCTACTATTTCTTGGATTTATGATACGATTAAGAAAGATAGCAATTGTGAAGGGCTTAATTGTGAGGTTTATGGGGTTGAGTTTGTAATTGATCCTTTTTTATATAGAAGGTATAAGGTTGAAAAAGTGCCTGCTATAGTTTATGCAAAAGGAAAAGCTTTAACAGAGTTTGATATTTCAGAGGGTTTAGAAGAGAAGTGGCAGACTCAAGTTTGGGCAAAAACTTATGGAGATGTGAGTTTACCTTATCATTTAAAAGTGCTAGCAGAAGAATTAGGAATAGAAAAGCTTAAGAAATTTGTAGATGAGTTAAATATGTGATGAAAGGGAGGTAAAGATGTTTTTAAAAAGATTTTTTTTGAGTTATTTATTGCTTTTAGGTTTAGTAGTTTCTGAAAGTTCTTTAGTTGAAAAAGTCGAACTAGAAAGCTCTTTGATGAATAAAGTTACTACTCATTCTACATATTTTAGAATGGGAGATTTTAGATATTTTCCAAATGATGTTGTGAAATATGAGGTAAGACCGATGTTTTATTTTTGTGGAGAATTTTGTCCTGTGAAAGTGGTTACTCCGTTTTTACAAAAAGAAAAAGAAAGTTTTATTAAAATAAAAATCAAATAAAGTAAAGGAGGTGTAGAACTATGAAGCATGAAGCTAAACTTCTTTTAGGGGCAGCTCTTGCAATAGGAGCTGCAGTTATTCTTACAAATCCTAATCTTTCTTTTGCAATTGAAGTTCCTGCAAGTGGTACATTTGCTTATGATCTTTATGACATTGCGGTAAACAAGATTTTGAAAGGACCTATTGGTTATGTAGGTGGTATGGCTGCTATGGTTGTTGGAGCTATTTCTCTTATTGGTGGAAGAATTCTAACAGCAGTTCCTTGTGTTCTTGGTGGAGCAGCTCTACTTAAGGCTGATACTTTAATTCAAGGGTTGGGATTACTTTTTTAATTAAGTTAATTAATTAGTAGAAGTTTAGAGCTCTAAATTTTAATTTTTTCTCAAGCTTCTCCTGTGTTTGTATCAGGGGGAGCTTGAAGTATGTCTTTAGAAGGGTGAAGATAGAAGATGGCGACTAAAAAAGAAATTCCTCAGTATTTACATCAACCTATTAAAATTCTTTGGCTTGATCTTGATGAAGTTGTTTTAATTAATTTTTTGTTCATGTTAGCAATGATATTTGGCAATATTTTTTGGTTACTTCTTGTTGTACTTCCTTATATAGTATCAAAGATGAAAAAAAATAAGCCAAGAGGGTTTTTAAGACATTACTTATATAAAATAGGGGTAGTAGGGTTTAAAAATACACCACCTTATTTTGAAAAAAAATTTGCAGAGTAAAAAAGCCTTAGGAGACAAAAATGGAGCTAAAGAAATATTTAGAGGAAAGGGAAAATTTAAGGGCAAGCAACAAGCTTTTAAAGTTTTTTGTTGTTGTGATAGGAATAGCTGTGATTTTGAATTCGGTGATTACTTATTTTTTTATGAAAGAGCAAAAGGTTGTTATTGTTCCTCCTGTTTATTCGGATAAGCTTTTTGTTTCTGGTGATGATGCAAATGATGAGTATTTGTATTCAATGGGAAGTTTTATTTCTTTTTTGATGTTAACTTATTCTCCAGCAACAGCAAGAATTCAGTTTAATCATTTTTTAAAGTTTTGTTCTCCTGAAGCTTTTTCTAATTTTAAACCAATGTTATATTCTCTTGCTGACAAAATTGAAACTGCACAAGTAAGTTCTGCATTTTTTCCTCAAAAAGTATCTGTTAATAGAGCTGAAAGAATATTAGAAGTTGTTGGGCTTTTAAGTCAGTGGACCCAAAATCAGCAATTTATAACAAACGAAGTAAAAAGGTATAGGATTAAATATAGAATACAGAATGGTTTTTTTATGGTTGAAAATTTTGAAGAAGTGAAAGTGTAAAGAAAAAAGTAAAAAAAGGAGAGAATAAAATGAGAGGAGGCGTAGGAAGCGTAATTATATCAATTTTAGGGATATTATTAAGTATTGTTATTTGGGTCTCGATTGTTTTTGCTCAAACCTATCAAGTAGTTGAGACTGCAAAATTATTAACTGAGCCAGATGCTGATGCCCAAGTTATTTCTTATTTAAAGCCTGGAACTAAAGTTGTTGAAATTCATAAGTCTCCTTCTGAAAAATGGATAAAGGTTAAAACTCAGGATGGTGTTATTGGATGGGTTCATATATCAAAAGTTAAGCCTATAAAAGCAAGTTCTCAATCAGATTTAAAAGCAAAGGAGGAAAATAAATATCCTTTATATAGGGCAATAGCAAATGTGGAGTTAAAAGACAGTCCTAATCAAGAAGGAAAAACTATAGATTTTCTTAAACAGGGAACGGCTTTATTTGTAAAAGGTACTGAAAAAGGATGGGCAAAAGTTAAAACTGAGGATGGAAAAGAAGGATGGGTTCCGTCATTTTTACTTAAAGAAGTATCAAAAGAGGAATTGCAACAGTGTTCTCAGATACAAGGGATGTCTTTTATGTGTGGAAAGCCTGTTAAGCAAGAAATTAGCAAAGGAGAAGAGGTAGAACCTAAAGCTTTAGCTAAATCTCAAGTAAAAAATTTACCTGGTGTAGGGCTTAATGAGTCTTTTGCAAAAGCCTCAATGTCTCAAAAAGATATGGAATTTTCTTTACAGGCGAAAGAGTTTGATTCTAGCAAGAATGAAGTGAAGAAGGATGTGGAAAAAGAAGGTTTTTCACCTAGTCTTTTGAGTTCAAAGCAAGAATACAAAGAGGTTATGAGTAATATAGTTTATGTAAAGCCAAATAGGACAACAATGGTTGAGATGTCTTCTCTTGACATAAATAGAGTTTATTGTGATGGAGAAATAACAGATGTTATTTTTTCAGAAGAAAAGGGAGTAAGGGTTAAGATTGTAAAGAATAATGCTTTTGTGAAGTTTGTTGTAAAAAAGATCGAAGATAAAGAGATACCTATAGAGAATCCTGTTGATTTGTTTTTTGTATGTAATGATCAGGTTTATAGTATAATAGCCATCCCAAAAAGAATTCCTTCAGCTTTTATTTATTTAGAATCTAAAGACAAAAAGATACAAGAAGTTGTTGAGAGAAATAAAGACATTCCTTATGAGAAGAGGCTTCTTGATATTATTAAGGCAATTTATGTCAACAAGTATGAACCTAATTTTCAGGTTGTAAGAGTAAATAAAGAGTTTTATTTGTTTAAAGATATTAAAGTAGTTTTAGAAAAAGTGATTGATATTGAGGGTGAGGGTTTAAGGGCTAAGGTTTTTAGTTTAACAACTCAATTTGATTCGAATACTCAGTATGTAGAAATTAAGGAAAGAGATTTTGTAAGAAAGGAGTTAACTGCTATTCCTCTTGCGATAAGTTTAGATAAAACAAAGCTTCAAGGGAAAGACAAGGCAACGCTTATTATTCTTGAAAAAAGAATAGTAGGAGAATAAGGGGGTCTATAGATGGATGAAAAAAAAGGATTTGCAGGGTTTATTGAAAAGATAAAAGGAACATGGGAGACCTTACCTACTGAGCAAAAATCAAAGTTTATTAAAATTGGAATAGCGCTGTTATTAGTGATGGTAGGTTTGTTAGGATATGTATTAAGTCATAGAGGTAAAGAAGTTCCGAAAGAGGTAGCACTTCAGCAAAATAAGACTCAAGAGATTGGGGTAAATGTTGATCTTTTGCAAAAGACGCAATATTATGAAGCACAAAAGCAGTTGGAAGCTTTAAAAAAGGAATTAGAGGAGTTAAAGAAGGCAAAAGAAGCTGAAAAAGAAGTAAAAGAAAAAGAAAGTCAAAAAGAAGAAAAAAGAGTAGAGAGAGCACCTTCAGTTCCCCCACCACCGCCTCCAATTCCAGCTCAAGCCCAAGTTCCACCACCGCAGCCGCATCCTGCAGCACCACCAACACCACCACCTCCACCAAAACCTGAGATTGTAGGAGATATAAAGGTTGTATCTTTAGAGAAAAAAGAAGAAAAGAAAGAAGTTTCTAACGAAACTAAAAAAAAACAAGTGTATTTACCTCCTTCTTTTATGGAGGCGACCCTTCTTTCAGGGTTAGATGCACCAGCTGTAGGTAAGGGAGAAGCAAATCCAGTTCCAGTCCTTTTAAGAGTTAAAGCTCCAGCAGTTTTACCAAATAAAGTTAAGGCAAATCTTAAGGGATGTTTTGTTATAGCAGAGGGTTTAGGGAATCTTGCAAGTGAAAGAGCAGATCTTAGGCTTGTTAGTCTTAGTTGTATAGACAAAAAGGGACGTGCAGTTATTGATCAAAAGATAAAGGGTTTTGTGGTTGATAGTGATGGTAAGATTGGATTAAGAGGAAGGGTAGTATCTAAGATGGGATCAATTTTAGCAAGATCTCTTATTGCAGGATTATTTAGTGGTCTTGGGCAAGCTGCTATGATGCAAGGGTATTATTATTATCCTACAAGTGGGACTCAAGTAATAAAGCCAGAAGAAGTTGCAAAGGTTACTGTTGCATCTGGTATTACTCAAGCTGCAGCAAATTTACAAAAATTTTATCTTGATCTTGCAAGTCAAACTATTCCTGTAGTTGAAATACAGGCAACAAGAAATGTGACTCTGGTAATCAGTGAGGGTGTTAATCTTGAGATTAAAGAATGCGATCTTTTAAACTAGAGGTGGAGGGAGAAAAGCTTATGAGAACTACTTTAGGTGCTGATGAGAAAGTTTTATATGAAGCAAGAAGACATTGGTTGTATTTAATTGGAACGATTGGGATTGTTTTTGGAATAAGTTATATTGCAATTTTACTTTTTAAGACAGACCTTATCCTTTTTGGAACCATATTTTTTGCATGGTATTTCCTGGCAGAATGGAAGAACAACATTTGGGTTATTACAAATAAAAGGTTAATTGATGAATGGGGAGTATTTACAAAAAGCTTAAAAGAAACACCTTTAGACAAGATCAATAATGTAGTTTATAAAAAAGATATTTTTGGGATGCTTTTTAATTATGGAACTGTTTATGTACAGTCTGCAGCTGAGGATGGAGCAACTGTAATGAAGATGATACCTAATCCTGAAGAATTTTTACGAAAAATTAGTGAAGCCAAAAATGCTTTTGCATCTAGCACTTTAATGGAATGTCCAGTTTGTAGGGAAGTGATTAAAAAGGGTGCGATAATATGTAGATTTTGCGGGAGTGATTTAAGAAAGTTTTATGAAATGAATTATGATGAGGAAGGTGTTTTAAGGGAGCAAAAGTCTCAAAAAGAAGTAAAAGTAGAAAGTTTTTCTGATAGCACACCTACTGTTGAAAAGGATATTTATAGAAGAAAAGTTGATTTTGATTTGTTTCAAAAAGAAATAGAAAAAATAGAAGAAAAGATAGATAGTGAAGGAGGGAAAAAATGAAAAATAATAAAGCATTAATGGCTAGTTTAGCTTTGTTATTGATGGTTTCAATTCTTTTTGGAAGTTTTCCTCAAAATGTTTTTTCTTTTTCTTTCTATTGCAATTATAATGAAAAGAGTGTTTATAAAATTGAATACAGTAATCCAGTTTTTTTAGATGTGGAAAACTTACATAGAAATAGGACTATTTATGTTGTGTTAGTTAATTTTAATATAAAGGAGGATTTAGAAAAGAAGGTAAGAAAGTTTTTATTTGATGAGTTAAAAAAAGTGGGGATGGTCGTTGTTTCTGACCCAAGGCAGGGGGCTTATTTAATGGGGCTTTTTTTGAAAAAGATTGATAAAGATGAGGTCGAAGTTGATGTATTAATAAGGGAAAGGTATGAAATTAAAGGATTAGAAGGAAAG
>Ga0080004_1131213_pt1 | contig 55339 bp, 68 predicted proteins | sample WasSprMetagenome_FD_69207 | JGI IMG/M metagenome (GOLD analysis project Ga0080004, IMG submission 69207) | Sulfidic aquatic microbial communities from Washburn Spring, Yellowstone National Park, USA - WS (SPADES assembly) (version 2) | ecosystem: Environmental > Aquatic > Thermal springs > Hot...
AGGGGAAGGGAAAGCCCTGATCCGCCTGCTGAGAAGAGGACTCTACTGGTAGAGATACCAGCAAGCCTCATCGTTGAAGCAGGAAGCCCCTTGCGATAGCGAGGGGTAGTTCACATGAAATGACATAACATATATAACAGTCAGAGAATTAAATTCCCTCATGCAGAAAATCTGCGATTTCCACATGCACTCACTTTTCAGCGATGGTGAGCTCATCCCCTCTGAGATAGTCAGGCGGGCATACATCTTGAATAACCGTGCCATAGCAATCACAGACCACGCCGACTCCTCCAACATGGAGTCTATAATAAAAAAATTAGTCCTTGCCTCAGAATTTGTATCAAAATACTATTCTGATTTTACACTCATCCCTGGCGTAGAACTGACCCATGTGCCCCCCAAGAGCATTCCAATTCTAGCCAGAGAGGCAAAAAAATACGGAGCAAAGGTGGTAGTCGTCCATGGAGAAACGCCGGTCGAACCGGTGCCGCCTGGAACTAACGCGTCTGCATGCGTGTGCAACGATGTGGACATATTGGCCCACCCTGGCATGATCTCGGATGACGCAGTCTCCAGCGCAAAGGACAACGGGATCTTTCTGGAACTATCTTACAGGTGCGGGCACTGCCTTGGAAATGGGCGGGTGGCAAGGCTAGCCACCGAAATTGGCGCAAAACTCTTGGTAAACTCAGACGCACACGACATAGGCGACCACCTCTCTCCGGAAGCGGCGCTTGTTGTGGCTAAGGGCGCAGGCCTCAGCCAATCAGAGGCCGAGACTGTTTTATTCAAGAACCCTGAGATTTTGTTGAAGAGGGTAGGTCTTTGAGTCTTCTAAATTTCAGCTGACACTCAGTCCGTATTTTTTTGCTATATCAAAGAAGGCATCTCTGACATACCTTATCTGGTCCCATGTCAGCCCATAAGTGTTGAACTTGAAGTGTTTTGTCAACCCTGGCTGAATCCCAACTATCTTCCTCTCCCTCAATTCATCGTACAAGAAGTACCCCTTCCTTTTGTGTGCCAGGGAGATTTTGTAGAAGCCCTCTGTCTCCATATGGGTGAGGGTGTGCAACTTTGGTCTTATCCCCAACTGCCTAACACCCTCAATTCTCTCAAGCTCCGATACGAGGTACCTCACCTTCCCGATCTCCTCTCCCCACCTCTCCACCCTGCTCACAACTTCCGGAAATGATGCCATCAGTGTTATGAGCGGCGCCCCCATAACAGTACACCCGAGCATGGCTAGCTCCTTTGCCCCGAACTTTCTCTTTGTCAGATCTCCCTCGATCTTTGAGCGGGTCGCAAGCTTACCTTCCAAGGACCTGTTGAACGCAAGTATCCCTGTGGGGGCGCTAGCTGCCCAGCTTTTGTGCCCGCTGCTGGTTATGATGTCGGCACCGAGTTCCTTGCCATCCACTGGCATCACTCCAGCGGTGTAGGCGCAATTCAGTATGAAAGGAACACCATAATCTCTTGCTATCTTACCGACAATTTTTGCATCGTTCAGGTTGCCGTAAAGGTAGTCCACATGCGTCAAGAGGATGACTGCCGGGAGTCTGCCGCACTCCTCTTTCACTTCCTCTATCTTTGTGGCATATTCGTTCAAGTCAACCCTGAATTCCGGAGGACCGCTGTTTGGGACCTCCTTGACCCTCATATCGGCAAGTTCTGCGGCGATGTAACTCGAATAATGAGCGGTGCTGTCCAGCACCACATAATCTCCTGGTCTGCCGAGCATCTTGAAGGCTATGAACTTGGCCTCCCTGCACCTGGTCACCACCCTGGCAACGTCCATGCCCAGGAATTCCGCGAGATCCTTGTAAAAATCTTGGATAGGCGGGTTTGTTATCATGTCGAGCCTCGCGGTCTTTGGTGGGCACCAGTCACACGTCGAATAACCGTCCCCAAACTCCAGTATTGCCCTCATAGCCTCCTCTGTGAGGATCCCTCCTCGCTGTATTGGATGGAGGTTTATGTATTCCTCCTCCGCAAAGTCTCTCCTCAATCCTTTGTATTTTTCAAGCCTCTCCTTCGGGATCTTCATGATTTCAAACCCTCTCTCACTTTTTCGAGGCGGCTCCTTGCGCTGTCTAAATACTTGATGATCTCTTCCTTCTGGCTCTCGCTCATGCGGTGATCTGGGGAGGTCCTCCTCAGGACAGATATAACTTTGATTAAATCTCCAATAGCCTCCTTTACATCGGAGCTTCTTATGCCCATATGATCACCAATGAGCCAGGGTGAGGATTCGAACCCCAGTGTAGCGGGTCTGCAGCCCGCCGCCTAAACCGCTCGGCCACCCTGGCTTACCCTCAAATTCTGGGAGCGTAAATATTTATTTCTTTACCCATCCCAGAAGAAGTGGAGATGTAAATGGAATCGGATCGTGAATTTCTAAGGTACAGCCGCCAGATGATGATTCGAGGCTTTGGAATCGAGGGTCAGAAAAAATTGTTCTCCTCCAAGGTTGCGGTTGCTGGTATAGGGGGGCTTGGAAGCCCAGCGTCATATTATCTTGCAGCCGCGGGCGTCGGATATCTGCGGCTGATAGACTGCGATGTCGTCGAATTGTCAAACCTCAACAGGCAGATCCTGCACTGGAGCAACGACATAGACCGTCCTAAGGTCGAATCTGCCGCGATGAAACTATCGCTTCTTAACCCGAACGTTCACATCGACGCCATAAATGAAAAGATCACCGATGAAAACATCGATGACCTGATGAAGGGGGTAGATATAATCGTGGACGGTCAGGACAACCTTCAGACGCGCATGATAATTAACGAATTCGCAGTGAGAAACGAAGTCCCCTACATTTATGCTGCTGTTTACGGAATGGAGGGATACTTGATGACGATAATTCCCCATGAAGGCCCGTGCCTTAAATGTATGTATCCTGGCGAGCCCCCAAAGCCTGAGCGTTTCCCTGTCCTAGGAACGACCCCAGGCGTGATGGGGTGCCTTGAAGCCACCGAGGCGATAAAACTAATTACAGGGATAGGCAGGCCTGCTGTTGGTCGGCTTGTGGTCTACGATGGAGAAGATATGAGCTTCCAGGAGATCTCCATAAAAAGAAATTCAAACTGCCCAGTCTGCAGCAGGTCTCTAAACAAAAGGTCGAAGTGAATCCAGGTAGAGTAAAAAAAGAAAGTGGGATTTTACTCAACGAAGAACTTCCCAGTCTTTTTCAGCAGCTTCATCTGCGCCGTCTTCAATGCCATCTCTTCCCGCCTGGCTTCTTCTTCGATGCTTCTGGGCTGCCTCTGGTACTCTCTCTCCTCAAGACCACAAGAACCGTCTGGGAGCAGCGCTCTCCTTTCGCAGAACGCATAATTACATTTTGCTGCTACGCACAGATCGCCCACCCAGTTGCAGTACGGGGTCGCATCGGACTGCACCCTTCTATCCCACGGATTCCCCCTCTGGCCGCCATACTGTTGGGGGTATCTGGATCTCAACTGCAGTGCTCTCTGTCCACACCTGAAGTGGGGACAAGTCGCCTCACAATTTCGCCTACCTTTCAAGTCCAAAACCTCGATTTTTGGTACTTTTTGCTAGCATTTTCCACCACAGTTAAAAGTTCAGATAATTATTTGGAATTCCCATAAATAAACCTTCTCACATCCCGCTGCGAGGAAGCCCATGGGCTTCAACCACGTGTTGCTGAAAGCGTCATCTCTTGTAACCTATCTTTCTCAGGAATCTCAGGCGCTCCTCCTTGTCAGAATCGCCCTCGACCCCTTTGGGAGAACTACCATCAATTACGCCGAGGACGCCCCTTCCCTGTTCGGTCTCCGCAATTACGAGTTCCACGGGGTTCGCCGTCGCACAGAATATGCTGCAGACCTCCTGCACGTTTTTCAGCGAGTTGAGTACGTTGATCGGGTATGCCTCTCTGAGAAAGACCACAAACACGTGACCTGCCCCTATCTCCTTACATGCAGCGACGGCAGCTTCTTTCAGCTCTTCGTCATTCCCGTCATATCTGATCAAACAGGCACCAGATGCCTCGCAGAAGGCGACCCCAAACTTGGCCCTTGGAGCTGTTGTTGTTATCGCCTCATATATGTCCTCGACGCTCTTTATGAAATGAGTCTGCCCGACTATCACGTTTGAATCTCTGGGCATTCTCAATTTAACTACTTTGATATCCATTTGCTCCCCCCTCAGTGAAGAGTATTGCGCAAGAAATATAAATTCTTGGACCTATTGGTTGTTGGTGAATTTATTGAGATTTGCCTTGTATGATTTTGAGATGCAAGTCCCCAATGACTGGAAGCTTTCAATAGATCGAAAATCACAGTATGGCGCCGGGATAATGAGCTTCTCCACGCCCCACGGATCAACCTTGGATATAATATGGGAAAACCTTGAAAAACACAGATCAAAAAGCCCCACAGTCGAAGATTTTCTCAACAACTACATTGAGGAGATGAAGAAGAATAAGAACGTAAAATCAATCGACTTCACAAAAGAATCGCCCACAAGGACTGAGGAACATGAATCCCTTCCCCACGAATTCACATATGTGTACAAGCAGCCTTTCAGCAAGGCCGTCTCCATGAAGATCGTCAGCAAGTGCCTATACTGCCTTCACTCCAACAGGTTCATAATCGTCTATTCCCGCTTTGATCCAAAGAAGGAAAATCCGGACGAGCCAGTTATTAGAGATGCTATTAAGAGTTTCGATTGCCACTGCACAAAAAACACCAAACCTTAAAAAGTTGGAGAGTGTAAAATAAATTCAAGGCGATGAAATATGTACAAGACAATAATGGTTGGTGTAGACGGGTCTAAACCCGCAGAGAAAGCCTTCGAGGTTGCTGTAGACATGGCGAAAAGGTACGACGCGCGCCTTCTCATAGTCTCTATATACTCCCCGCCAGCAATTGCATTGTTGGGCGACATACCTCCTTACCCGCCAAAGGTACCAAAGGAAGTAGCCGAAAAGATAGAGCCCCTCTTAAAGAAGTACGTGGAACAAGCCAAGAAAGAGGGGGTTAAGGTCGTTGAATCCAAGATTGTGCCCACTTGGGACAACCCCGGCGCCGGCTTTGTCACCGAGGCGGAGAAGCAGGGCTGCGCCCTCACTGTGATAGGTTCCAGGGGACTGACCGGTGTAAAGCGTGCCCTCCTTGGAAGTGTCGCCGAATATGTTGTCAAAAATGCCCACTGCAGCGTACACGTCGTACGCTAACACTTTTTTTTTGGTAGGCTTTTTATGATATTCCAGATTTATGGGCTACAGTTGGATATCCCGAAGGAGTACAAAATTATCCTGTGGAAAGACTCTGTTTTTTATGAGGGGACGGTCGAGGTACACGGCAGTGTCGGCAACATGATAAAGATGGATTGGAACGACCTGAATAAGATTCTGCAGAAGTACCCCTCCCCGGAAGACTTCTTCAAGGAGAACATAGAGCGTATCAAGGAGGATCCAGATATATTGGATCCAAAACTCGAGACCTACCCCTGGGGTAGCGACCCTGACCACGATTATTATTTTCACAAGCTATCCTATAGAGCCGTGAGAAAATTTCCAAGGAAAGAGATCTCTGATTACATTATAGGTCTTGGCATCTTTTGTAAAAACTCTAACCGTTTCGTTCTATTGCAATACCGCCCTCCAGAAAAAGGCTCGGACATGGGTGACAAGGCTCTCGAGATAATAAGGTCTTTCAGATGTGTATGTAAAGAATGACCTTGAGAACATAATGCAATGAATCGAAAATGAGTTCACATCACTTTCCGGGACCTTGGTACCCAGAGTATTCCCACTTCAAAGATCCACTGCAACAATCTGGCGGAAAGGCTCCAAACTTGTCAAATAGGAAGACGAAGCTGTCGAGGTTATATACCGGAAACTTGTCTGGCGGTGCTGCCACATACTGGAAATATTGGAGGTTTGGATCCCAGATATAAATCATCCACTGTTCGAGGCTGCCAGGATCTGCCTTAATTCCATTAATTGCAACTATGTACCTCAACCCGCCTACTTCCCCGTATTCCACATCAAGTGGATAGTTACTGACGTTATAATCTTCTATCACAATCCATTTGGATGGATTATCTACTGGGTAAACTCTCAATTCAACCTTCTCGGCTTTGTCGTAGTTCTTTACTAGGTCAATTATTGTACTTCCTGGCTTTAGCTTAATATTCATGTACCAGTAAACAACCATGTGCGTCTCGTTGTACTTTGTCTTCATATCCACCCCCAAATCTACTGAGATATAACCCGCCTCGCTCATTGAGTAAATGTATTGAACAGATCCCTCCCTGCCCATTTCGATCTTACTATACTGGTAGAGGTTTTCCATGAAGACCTTACCGACACCAGAGAAAGCAAGGACCCCTCCTCCCCCAATTAGGGCTATCTGAATCAGAAATAGCGCTACAAGGTACTTCGTAGGAGGTATGATGTTTCTGTCCCTCTCCTTCTCTGGCTCTGCCATTTTTACCCAGCCTATTACTTACAATTCGCAGTATTTACATTTTTAGGTTTACGTCAAGTTTTTCCTTTTAGATAATAAGTATTTTAATATAAATTTTAACGGATTTCCAGAACATGTGTTAAATATTTATAAATTAAATTATCTAGAACGTCTGCAAACTCTCTAGATAGTTAGACCAGATTAATAAGGTTTTTTATAGCAACCCAGTAACTTATATAAACACAAATCTAAGTAAAGTAGATCAAAACAGAATGGTGAGAAAACCTTGTTGGACCTTCTATTATTGGGAGAGTATGCGATACTGATTCTACTGGACTGGCTTCGCGGCATTCCAGGCTGGGGCTTACCTGGCTACGGTCTACCTGGAGCTCCGTGGACAGGCACACTTCTCCTGAATTATGTTATGGAGTGGCTTTGCTGGTTCATCATACCAATAGTCACGATGCTGTGGTGGCGTTCTTGGGCAAAAAAACACCCCGACCTAATACAGGAGCTGTGAGGTGGTAATAATGGCAGAAACTGGAATTCTAATCGAGGCTGCGATTATAGTCATATGGATCTTGCTGATTTTAGGAGTCGGTGTCTGGTCTAAAAAGAGAATCAAGAGCTCCGGAGACTTCATGGTTGGAGGCAGAGCGATACCCGTTTGGATGCTTGGGATGTGGAGCGCGGGTGCCGCCGTCTCCGCGTGGGCCTTCTTCGGTCTACCTGGCGCCATTTACGCCTCAGGACCTTTTCAGCACTGGGCACTCTGTCTGCCTATGATGGCTGGGTTCCCGATAACAGTCTTATTCTTGGGTCGTTGGATGCGAATCGCCGCCAGAAAATATAACCTGATGACCATACCGGACTTTTTGGGCGAGGTTTACGGTGGCAGACTTATCAGAATTTTTGCCGCCATCGGCATAGTCATCGCTTGCGTTTTCTATGCCACTGCGCAATTCAAGGCCCTTGGCATCCTGCTCAGCACATTGTTGGGCGTTGACTATATCACCGGTGCAGCAATTGGAATCGCAATATCGGTTGTCTACATACTACTTGGTGGATTCATAGCCGGCGCGATCATCAATGCATTGAACGTTTCAATGATGATCGTGGCGTCGCTGATCGCTGTCGGAATGGGCTACATGTGGACCGGCGGTTACGCAAACATGCTCGCAGCTATCGTTCAATCCCCGGGCGGCGCGGCTTGGGCAAATATAGACCAGGCAGCGGGAGGCGCTGCTTGGTACCTGTGGATCAGCTGGGCGTTCTTCCTGTCTTCCTTCGGTCTAGCTGGTCAGCCCGCCATAGTCCAGAAGCTCTATGGTATCAAGAAACCGAGCACTCTGTGGCTATGGGGATTGATGGGCGCGATAATCTTCGGCGTCACATGCCCTGCCTACTGCTACTTAGGGGAAGTCACAAAATACTTGACCGTTACAGGTCAAGCTCCAAACATACTAGCAGTTTACAAGTCTGCAGACTATGTTATAGCATGGCTTACGGTGTACAAACTTGGAGCCGAAGCCCCAGTTATTGGTGGCCTTCTTATCGCTGGTGTTCTTGCCGCAGCCTGGAGCACCGTTGACGGCTTCGTCATGATGGGCGGCGCCGCAATTGCGAGAGACATAGTCAATAAGTGCTTCAGACCAAACTGGACCGACAAGCAACTTCTCAGGAACCTCAGAATTGGCATGCTGATCGTTGGAATATTGATGGTCATAGAAACAATGTTCCCAGCCGAGCTCATCACTTGGCTCGCCGCCATTGGATGGGCTCAATTCGCCGCGACTCTGACACCTGCACTGTTGTTGGCAACGACTTGGAAAGGAGTTACCAAATGGGGTGGAACCGCTGGTGTCTTCGTGGGGCTTGTGGTCTCGGCTGGTTTGACGTTCCTCTACAGGATCCCATGGGGAACCGTGAAATTCTTGAAGACCTTCTACCTTGATGCTGGAGCATGGGGATTCGTGCTGGGCTTCATTACTATAATTGTAGTGTCGCTGGTAACTAAGAAGGAACGCGGTCCACTGTACTACGACATTCATAAAGAGGTCGCAGCACCGCAGGCACCTGCAGCGCAGCCAACAACCCAATAACTTTATTTTTTTTATCCTGATTTTTCCATCAAAGGGAAGCCTCTGGTTTTACTCTCTCGGACTATAGCTGCGTTCCATACACTTACAATATCAAAACATACATCAATATACATTTTCCATTAACTGTTTATTACCCCTTTTAAAATAAAGCAAAAATAAATATCTCCTGCGTGTGTTAAATTCAGTGACTCTGTATGGCTGTGCCCAGCAACGATGCCAAGTCCACAAAGCCGGCTGTACCTTCGGAGGTAAAAATAATAGCTGGTATAGAGGCTTTTTCTGGTTTAGTTTATTTGGTGGATTTTCTGGCTCTGTTGAGCATCACTTTCTCCCCAATTCTGATATTCTTAAGTTTTCTCAGTTTCGCAATAGCGTACGGGCTATGGCACATCCAGAAGTGGGCATGGCTGCTGTCTCTAATCCTCTCAATTTTTGGGGCAGGGAGCGGGATTTTTGTGTTAGCTTTTACAGGCGCCTCAGAATCATCCCTGTTTGGAGGGGTGCCGATGATTATTCTCGATTTAATAGTTGTAGTCATGCTTATGAGTAAGGACGTTAGGAGTGCCTTTAGAGTATAATTTCATTTCCATTTTCAAAACCAGCCCAAAAATTTAAATTTCCTTAAGTTATGGTCTGACTGGGCAATGAAAATGATCGGTTTGATTGGAGATCCTTCAGCAATTCTAACACAGATCGTGTTCATAACTGGGCAGATCTTCGCGATTCTGAACCCGATAAGCGTGATACCGACATTTTTGAGCCTGACTGACGACCTCGACGTTGTTGAACGCCACAGGATAGTGAGGAACTCCTCATTTGCAGTGCTGATAATAGCGCTTGCCCTTGCGCTCGGAGGGAGCTACCTCCTCAGTTTCTTCCATGTGAGCATCTCCAGTCTGCAAGTGGGCGGCGGGGTCCTCCTCATGGCAATTGCCATAGAAATGCTTGGTGGATTGCCGAGGACAAAATCTCTCGAGTCACACACAGAGGTGGCAATAGTCCCCATTGCCACTCCACTTTTAGTTGGTCCTGGCACCATGACCACTATTATTGTCCTGTCAGGAACTGTCCCTCTGCTTTCATTGATTATCAGTATATTTATTGTGGCATTCATAACGTATCTACTCCTGAGATACTCGGACATATTGGTTAGAGTCCTTGGCAGAAATGGCATTAGAGCGATGGGTCGCTTCATGACCATAATCATCGCCGCCTTCGCCGCCCAACTGATATACTCGGGAGTGACAGAATGGTTGAAATCTTGGCACGTACTCTGAACAAAAGCGCCCCCAATTGCGGGGAGTCTGATTCAGGAATGGTTAATCATCGTATTGGTTTAATGCTAATAAAGACCATAATTGGTAGCCCGGGAGAGATTCGAACTCTCGTCAGCGGGGCCAGAGCCCGCTATGCTTGGCCGCTACACCACCGGGCTAATTTACAAAAAACCTAACGATTTATTAATCTTTTCTTAACCGTTTCTAGGAATGTACCTTTTTGTTTGTGTATTCACTCGCAGCTCTTGCCAGCCCCTCTCAAGGCTAAATTTTGGTTTTTATGGTAATCTCTGTCATACGAGCAAACTTTCTTCGAAAGGTTTAATTACATCCTGCTTTCGTGAATATAAACAAATCGAAAACTTTAAATATATCATAATGCGCGTTTTTACTCCCATATAAAAATTTGGGCTGGATTGTTATGTCTCAAGCAGAAGTTAAAACCTCTCCGAAAAAAGAGAGGAGTGAAAACAGACCTCCTGCCAGCGATCAGGAGAGTGTAAAGTGCCCCAACTGTGGTGGGACGAACTTCGCAAGAAGCTTTGAAAGAGGAGAGGTGACTTGTACCAATTGTGGCTTGGTCATATCCGAGAAGATCATAGATAGAGGTCCTGAGTGGAGGGCCTTCACATCGGAAGAGAGAGATAAAAGGAGTAGGGTCGGCTCCCCGTTGTCACCGACCGTCCACGATAGAGGTCTCTCGACAGTAATCGACTGGAGAGACAAGGATGCGATGGGTCGGAGGCTGGAGCCGAGGAAGCGGATAGAGATACTCCGCTGGAGAAAGTGGCAGATAAGGACGCGCGTCCACAGCTCATTGGACAGGAACTTGGCACAGGCAATGAGCGAACTGGATAGAATCAGTTCGCAAATAGGTTTACCAAAGAGCGTCAAAGAGGAGGCTGCCGTTATATATCGCAGGGCAGTTGAGAAGGGTCTGGTTCGGGGGAGATCCATAGAGTCGGTTATGGCAGCGGCCATATACGCAGCCTGCAGGACGCAGAAGGTCCCTAGGACGCTGGACGAGATTGCGAGGTACACAAAAGCAGGTCGCAAGGACGTTGCGCGCTGCTACCGTCTGCTCCTGAGGGAGGTGGACGTTAATATACCAATAGCAGACCCGGTGGATTTCATCACTCGGATCGGGGGCGCTCTGGACCTGAGTGGGATCACTCAGCACAAGGCTGCTGAGATAGTCCGCGAGGCCAAAAAGCGAGGCATAACAGCTGGCAAGGATCCCGCCGGGCTTGCCGCGGCTGCCATTTATGTCGCCTCCTTGCTGGAAAACGAGCGTCGAACCCAGAAGGAGATCGCACAGGCCGCCCAAGTTACTGAGGTGACAGTTCGCAACAGGTACAAGGAACTCATGAAAGAGTTGGGCATCGAAGTCCCACTTCAGTGATCGCGGCTCTCAACACTCTCCTTTTTTCCTCCTTCCTTTCCCTCTTCTCTTCCTTCCTCTTTTTCTTTCTCTTCCTCTTTCTCTTTCTCTATCTCCAAAAATATATTCCCTTGGAATCCACAACTGTTGCAGACGTATGTGGGCTGGGAGATATACCCCGTCATTGTTTGTACTGAAACATCTACACTCCCACATCTCGGGCATGCTTTTGGCCTGACCTTCCCTCTTTTCAAGGAGACGAGAGTCTCTTTGAGGTTCTCCAAGTACCGTTACTCCACATCAATGTTGTCTGCGGGGAATCCGCTCTCAATCAAGATCTCAGCAGCCTTCTCGCGATGATCTCCCTGTAGCTCTATCCTGCCATTCTTCTCCGTGCCTCCGCACGCCAGCCTGCTCTTGAGTTTTCCCGAAAGCTCCTTGAGGTTTATGCTCTTCTCGTCAATGCCCTCCACGATCGTAACGTCCCTTCCCCATTTCCTTTTCTCCAAAAACACCCTTATCCTCTGTTGCTCCTTAACTATAGCCTCACAAACACATAGATCTTTAGGGAGTCCGCATTTGGAACAGATCTCACTCAAGTTTGCCAATCACCTAATTTCGCACTGAATGTATATCGGGAATGGGCTATTTATGGTTTTTTGCGCGCAACACATAGCTTTTATCAGTCCGTATCAAAATGATTGCGTGGAGGGCCAAAAATTGAGGTACAACATTTACCTCTGCAGAAAATGCGGGGCGGTCTGCGCTGGGAGGGAAGGGGCGTCTTCATTTACATGTTGTTACTGCGGCAGGAGAAATAACGCTGAGGGCGCGGTTACCATTGTGAGGGGGGTGGAGTCAAGGGACGTGCCACACACAATAGCCAAGATAAAGCTCTCTAAAATCAAGGGATGAGAAACAGTTATTAAATTCCGCTACACCTAGAGATTGAGGATTATGAAGAAGGCATATGTACTGGTTGCGGTTGTGGTGGTTGTAGTAGCTGCCTCTGCGGGTTTCATGCTCTACAAACCGCCTCCAACAAAGATAAGGATTGGTTACATGCCTGCGGCCAGCTATGGTCTCATCTGGGTGGCCTACGAGAAGGGATATTTCGCCCAAGAGGGTCTTGAGGTGACGCTCAAGGAGTACCCCACAGTGGCACAGCTTGTTGGTGCGCTTTATTCCAAGGAGGTAGACGGTGCACCTATAACCTCCGTAGCCCTGGCGGCTTTCATAAAGAACCTTGACATCAAAATAGTTGCAGGGAACTCTTTGGATGGCACAGCCTTAGTCACAAACAGGACCCTCTCCATCTCGAGCATAAATGAGATCTCTGGCATGCGGCTTGGCACGGTACAATACGTGCCGGGTGACTACATATTTAGGGACGCGATCTCAAAATCCGGTGTGAACGTCACAGTAAAGGAGTATCTCTCACCACCCGATGCCCTCTCGGCTTTAGAGTCTGGAGCCGTGGATGCCTCACTACTGTGGGAACCATACGCCTCTCTGGCGAAATACAGAAACCTGAGCATATCTCTATGGGACGCAAAGATCTACGGCAAAGACTACCCGTGCTGTCTTCAAGCTTTCTCTGACTCTTTTGTCAAGTCCAATCCAGATGCCGTAACAAAGTTCATAAGGGCGCTAATAAAGGCAGAGGTCTTCGCTTATTCTAACACGAATGAGTCCCTCCCCATGGTCAAGAAGTATCTGCCAGGCATTCCAATTGAAATAGTGTACGATTGCATCTTCTACATAGACCCAGAATTGGGCAGAGCCAGGAACCCCCTAAGTGCTTACATCAACTACGGGGACCTTCGTGACTTTTACTACCTATTAGTTCCTTCCTTGATCTCCCAAAACGATTATTCCCTTTTGCTCTCCAAAATAGACCTCACATACTACCAGAACGCCCTGACATCACTCAAACAGGAAAAATTTCCACTTCCAGGGAAGTATGCCGGGTGAACCCTCATGACAATCGCCACCACCTTCTACTACTTTCCTAACGATCTCTTCAGGCAGAGGGGTGTTTGGATAACTATTAAGGATCTTGAGTTGATCGCCCAAAAGTACGGCACGAAGATAACTGCTAGGGCAGACAAACTGGGCGCCGTAGGTCCAATTTCCTATTTTCTTCTCAAAGGACTCCAGATAGACATCCTCAAAATTACAGTAGAAGGCAATGACGAGGAAAGTATCAGGGCATCGATCCGGGAGATCTACTCGAAGTACGGTCCTTACGAGGTCTTCAGGGGAAAAGAGAGCGCCTTGGCGAGGAGCATCTTGTCTGAGCTTAAATAATTTGCACCCTATGTTCCAATAATTTTCGACTAACCGAAATCTTTATATTTTTCGGTCACCCGAAAATATCGGGTGCGATTTTGTCAAAGGGGGAGCACAAGAATCCTGACGATTACCTCGAACTCATCTACGTGATCTCAGAGGAGGGTCATAAAAGGACAGTTCGCACAAAGGATATCTCGGAACGCCTTGGCGTCTACCCCTCCACAGTGACAGAGATGATTCAGAAGCTATCCGAGAGGGGGCTGGTCATATGGATGAGTTATGGGGGCGTGAGGCTCACAGAGGAGGGGAGGAAATATGCGAGGGCAATCCTCAAGAGGCACCGGATTCTGGAGTGCTTCTTCTTTCAGTACCTTGGGCTGGACCCGTCAAAAGTTCAAAGCGAAGTCTGTGGAATAGAACACCACCTGAGTGGCGAGATCCTCGAGCGACTTTACGAAAAACTCGGGAGACCAAAACTATGCCCCCATGGAAAGCCGATACCGACCACGGAGGGATGACCAGTTGTTGGAGGAGCTGCTGGAGGCTTTTTGTAAACTGAAATCAAAACTGGGCGTGGTCACAAGGGAGGACGTGAAAAAATCGGGCTTTCAGGAAGAGGACCTAGACTCTGCGATCACCGGCGGCTTTATGCAGGAGGAGGGCGGGCAGTTAAAGATCACTGATAGGGGAGAGTCCCTCCTCTTGAACCACAGGGAGCGTTTCCTTCACGACTCCATCCTACACCACGGCGAGGAGAAGGCTCAGCTCGACTCCATTGACCACTGGATCTCCTGCCACAAGATTGACAGGTCCTGCATTGCTGACTTCTACAGCCGCCTCAAGGCGATACCCTACCACGTGGAGGAGCTCATACCCCTCATCGAGTTGCCGGAGGGCAGGGAAGCAGAAGTGGTCTTCTTGGTGGGAGGGAGAGGTCTAATATCGCGCCTTTGCAGCCTTGGCATAACCCCAGGTACCGTATTGAAGGTCTTGAGGAGGGCTCCCGTGGGGGGCCCCTTAGAGCTAGCGGTCAGGTCTACGAAGGTTGCCATCGGGAGAGGGGTTGCCTCGAAGGTATTGGTCAAGCCCCTGTGAGGGGGTAGAAATGGGGGACAAGATCAAGAAAGTGGATATAATAGTGGCGCTAGTGGGCAACCCCAATGTCGGGAAAAGTTCCATATTCAACAGCCTGACAGGTCTAAACCAGTCGGTCGGCAACTGGCCTGGAAAGACTGTTGAAGTAGCCGAGGGGACGCTGGTATACAAGGGCGTGAAGATCAAAGTTGTGGACCTCCCGGGGACCTACTCCCTGACATCGTTCTCCGAGGAGGAGGTCGTAACTAGGGACTACGTCCTCTCTGGCGAGGCCGACGTGATAATAAATGTAATTGACGCAACTGCACTCGAGAGGAACCTGTTTCTCACCCTCCAGCTCCTCGAGATGAATGCGCCCCTCATTGTCGCTTTGAATATGATCGACGAGGCGACAAAGAAGGGTATTGAGGTTCGAGTTGATAAGCTCTCGCAGCTCTTAGGCGTTCCAGTGGTTCCGGTAGTTGCAACTTCAGGTCTCGGCCTCACAGAACTGATGGAGGCTGTCTTGGCTAGACCTGCCAAGAGCCGCAGACTCGCCTATGGCAAAGAGGTGGAGGCGTACATCTCTGAAGTCTCCAGCAAGATTCACAAGGGCGAGTCATCCTATCCCTTGGACTGGATATCGATTAAGGTTCTAGAAGGCGACCCCATAATCACGTCCAGGTTTGTAAAAGACAAGCAAATCTTTGAAAAGATCAACTCAATAATGAGGACCATGGAGGATCTCCACGGAGAGCCGCCCGCCGTCATCATCTCGTCCGAGAGGTATTCCCTCTCACACCGCATCGCTAAAGAGGTCACAGTATCCCATGCAAAGCCCGCATTGACCTTAGAGGAACGGGTTGACGAGATCTTGTCGCACAAAGTTGTTGGTTACCTGATCCTTATGATGGTCCTATCTGGGGTCTTCCTCGTGATCTTCTCCATCGGCAGCTCCCTCTCCACTTACATAGACGAGCTGTTCGTATTTGTTATCGAGAGCCTACGCCCATACCTTCAAGCATTGGACCCAATGTTGTCCTCCATACTCTTGGACGGCGTAATATTCGGCTTGGGCGCCGCGACGTCAATTGCTCTTCCTTATGTCGCACTGTTCTACCTCCTTCTATCAATATTGGAGGACACAGGCTACCTCCCAAGGGCCGCATTTCTGCTGGACTCACTCATGCATAAGATAGGGCTCCATGGCAAGGCATTCATCCCCATGCTCCTCGGATACGGGTGCAGCGTGCCTGCGTGCATCGGATGCAGAATAATGGAGACCAAAAGGGAGCGCCTCCTCCTTGGAGCACTAGTCGTACTGATTCCATGTTCCGCGAGGACTGTGATAATTCTTGGCGTGGCAGGATCTTATCTGGGTCCTTTTGTGGCTTTGTCGATATACGCATTCGATCTCCTCATAGTCTTCTCCATAGGCAGGCTGTTGTTCAAAGTCCTTCCCGAGGAACCCGTAGGCCTAATCATGGAGATGCCACCGCTCAGGGTGTTTCAGATCAGCACAGTTCTCAAGAAGACCTGGGTCAAGACCAAGGACTTTGTCTACATCGCTCTCCCTTTAATAGTCCTCGGGTCCTTTGTGGTCTCCTTGGCCTCATCCCTCAAATTGGTTGATTTGATAGTCAATGGGCTGTCACCAATTACCCTCGGGTTAATGGGCTTGCCCGTTGCCACAGGGATCGCGTTCATATTTGGCTTCCTCAGAAAGGAGTCGGCCCTGGTAATGCTGGCCACCTACGTTGGCACAACAGACTTCTCTACCTTCATGACGCCTGCCCAGATGGTGATCTTCACCCTCGTGATGGTCCTTTACATACCATGTGTAGCGACCCTCTCGGCACTCATCAAAGAGTACGGAATAAAGAATGCGGCTGCAATAACCATGATGGACATAGCCCTGGCACTTTTCATTGGCAGTGCTGGAATCAGGATACTTACGGCTTTAGGGCTCTAATACCTTCTCTCAATTTCCTGTAGGTTTCCTGTAGGTGTTCTGGTATTACCTTGGTGTCGGACAGAACTGGCATGAAGTTTGTGTCCCCATTCCACCTGGGTACCACATGCAAGTGAATGTGGTCGTACCCTGCCCCTGCCGCCCTGCCAACATTGAACCCTATATTGAACCCCTCCGGTGACATGGTTCTCTTCAGAACATTTATGATGTCCCTTAGAAGCTCCAGTGTCTCTCTCCACTCCTCTTCGGTGAGCTCATCGATATCTTTGATGTGCCTGTATGGCGCTATCATCAAATGACCTGCGTTGTATGGGTACCTGTTCAAGATCCCGAAGACGCTTCTCCTCCTCTCAAAGATTAAATTCTTCTGATCATCATTCTCCTTGGACTTCTCACAAAATATGCAAGTGTCCTTCTTCTCCTCTATTATGAATGCCAGCCTCCATGGTGCCCAAAGATTCTTCAACTCCGTCCCCCTCAGCCGAGCATAAGCCTGTTCAAGTAAATCTTTAACTCCTCGTCAGTGGCAAGCTCCCTTATCTTCTCTATGGCCTCCTCTTTTGAGGAGAATTTCCGACTAGCAGCCCGCACCGCAGCAGCTAGTAAAGAGTTCTTCTCCATCCCGGCGAACTCTCCCCTCTTAACGGCGGTCCCCTCCAGAAATCCTCCTTGGTTGCCGAACCTCTTCAGTGTCATTAAATCAGAAGTTGCAAGGTAGCCTCTGCCATCGTACCTCTTGTCTTGGTACACACTAAACCTCAAACCAACCTCGGACATCAGCTTTGAACAGTCCAACAACGTGTTGCTGGGTAGGACTGAGCCGATACCGAGCCTTGGATAAGCCCTCACACCGCAAGTTGTATTCACGAAGGAGCATGAGATCCAGCCACCTGTAGACATTAAAACCCTTGATGCCTCGACCTTCACATCTATCCCACCCTCGAGAATGAATGAAAGAGAAGGTTCCCCTCCACGACGAGTCTCGAACTCCGGAGAGGCCTCTCTGAGTTCTCTGACGGCCTCTCTGCTGTAGAGCTGAGTGACGTAGCTACCCCGCACGCCCGTGGTCCCAGGTCTTACATTGTAGAGGACATATGCAAGGTCTGCAAAGATTGTGTGAAGTACCAGATCCTTTCCATAGAACCTTATGCAATATTTCTTACCTCCAGAGTAAACCGACCCCCCGGAGACAACCATGCCAAAGAAGAGCCTCTTTAAGTCTACCGTCGAAAAACCCCTCCTCACCAAATCCTTGACGTAGGGGCTTGCCAGTCCAGTCATCCCTGCTAGTATAAAGATATAGTTCACAGGAATCAGCGCCAGCAATGGGGGTTGAACGATCAACACTCCCTCCGGTCCGCATAATCCCTGTAATTCGCTGTAGTTTGCAATCTTAAACAGAGTGTAGAGGATATTTGCTGAGGCGCCAACTACCAGCGCAGCACTAATGGCGTTAAGGCAATCACGGGAGCGCAAATGTTATCTCCGTTACTTAATCTCGTAAGGTACCTTTTGTGCTTTACTGTTGTAGACGCCCATGCTCCACTCGTCGTAGGGATACGCCGCGATTATCATGAGCTTTCCGTAAAAGTTGTTGAGATCTTCTGTGGACGGGGCATTGCTTCCGCTTGGGTGAGAATGTGCTATTCCAATGATGCTCAGGTCGAACGGTAACATGTGCGTGGGGAACCCCGAGAATCCAAGACCATATGTTGAGAAAGGAGGTATGAGAAATTCCGTAACCTCGGCAGAATTCCCCCTGACCTTCCCCCTGATCAACATTATGTTCTCCTTAGGATGCACGTCCTTGCAAATCTCAAGGAATAGAGAGAGCGCCTCTCTGAAAATGACAACCCTTTCGATCAGCTCTCTTCGCCTCCCACCCCTAGGAACACCTCTATCCCTTCTGGTCCTCTCTCAAAAGAAGCTGCCAAAAGGTAGACAATCGATGATACAATAATCGTCCACGCATTCATGGGGACCCCCAGTGGCGTCATTTTAGTGAAATACAATGAGATAGCCACCGCGAAACCTGAGATCAAGGTTAAGACGGCGGACGCCCTTCCTCCCCTCTTCCATAAAAACATTCCGATGACTATGGGCGCCTGCGGGAGTAGGAGCGAGGATGAGAGCACAGAGAGATCCACAATAAAGCCAGGTCTGGCAAGCGCAAAGGCTGTGCACGCAAGCGCCAAAACACCTAACGTGGCCCTCCCAACAAGGAGCTTCAGACGGGTTGACTCAGGCCTGTAGCTTTCGTAAATGTCCCTCGCCGCCATGGAGCTCAATGTCAGCAGAATCCCGTCTATAGTCGACACTGAGGCTGCCAGCACCGCCACGAGCCCAAGCACCCCAATCCACAAAGGCGCCATCCCTAGCAATGTGGGAGTGACGGAGTCCCTATAGGTGACCATCGGGAAAGAGCCTTCAATTGTGAGCCCCCTGAGCATAAGTCCTAAGAGAGTCACAAGTAATGTGAAGAGTAATCCGTAGGCTCCAAACCAGACGATCATAGACCTCAGAGTCTTATGATCTTTGGGTGAGAAAAGTCGCTGCACCACCTGTGGGTTCGTGATGGCGAAGAAGAACCAGGGGATAGTCATGTTGAGGAATGTGGAGAATGACCAGTACTGATTTGGCACATAGGATAAAGGTCCTAGTGAAGCAAAATCGAAACCCCTGGCCGAATACCCCCATGAGTAGACCCAAAATACCATCAAAAACCCAGTTAACAGCATTATCATTCCTTGAAACACATCTGTCCACCCAACACTCCACATCCCTGCTATCATTGACCATAGCAGCGCCACCGCAACCGCAATTACCACAGCTGTGACATAAGGTATGGTACCTCCGCTCGCGCCCTCCGCAGCCATGGCCACCCCTATGACTTGAGAGGATGCATATGGTATTAGGGAGACGAGTGCCAAGAGCGTCACCGACGCGCCCACCGCTCTGCTACCGTAGCGGGCACTCAAAACCTCAGCAGGCGAGACATACCCGTACCTTCTGTGGATCCTCCAATATCTGGGGGCTATAAAGTAGAGCAGTAGCAGTGTCCCCACAAAATAGATCAGCTCGAACCCCAGCGCCCCCACACCCGTGGTATACGCGAGCCCAACTAGCCCTATGAACATAAAGGCGCTGTAGGTCGTGGCGGCATAAGAGAGCGTTGCCAAGAGCGTACCGAACCTGCCACTTGCCGTGTAAAAGTCCTTGAAGTCCCTTTTCAGGAACTTTTTGGAGAAGAATGCTATCGCGCTTCCAACCCCAAGGTATATTATAACAGAGATGTAAACTGCTAGTTGCTCCATTCACCTACCTCCGCATGGAAATTGCCACAAATATCAGGTACACGATGGATAGCCCAGTCCAGAAAATGAACGTGAACGGTCCATCAACCCCACTGAGCACAAGGTATGGAATAAGGTACATCAAAATTACCACTATGAGCGAAAATAATAGGAAGGCCTTTTTTTCAATCATGGATAGGATAAACCGCCTATCTTTTTAATAAACCTTGTCAAATCCTTCCCACAAAAATGAATTGGGGCCTTCACCCAAATGCCCTATCTCCGGCGTCTCCGAGACCTGGCAGTATGTAACCATGGTCATTTAATCCATCATCCACAGCCACGGTAAAGATCTCAATGTTTGGATATTTGTCTCTAATGCGCTGAATTCCCAGCGGCGCACATATCACCGTCGCAATTACGGCACGTTTGGGGTGGTTGTCCCTGATAACCTCATCCAAAACTGCGAGGAGTGTGCAGCCTGAAGCCAACATGGGGTCTGCCACTATCAAAGTATCGTTTGGATATATCTTCGATATCTTTGAGTAATTCCGCTCTATCCTGAAATTGTAGTTTGGTGCGGCTATGCCCTCCTCTATCCTTTTCGCGCTTACTATGCTCTGCCTAGCAGCAGGGAAGATCTTCAACATCCCCTCGACAAACGGGACCGCTGCCCTCAGGACATTCACAATCATCACATGCTCGGCATCTGTGAGTTTTATCCCCTTAGCCTTCATTCCTGTTGGAGTCTCGACTTCAACCTCCTGGTAATCCATTGTCCTTGCTATCTCTAGCGCGATGAGGCGTCCGAGCTTTACGAGCCCCTTTCTGAAAGCTATTTGTCCGGTATTCTTGTCCCTCAGAGTTGTGAGAATCTCCTGGGCCAGAGGATGGTCCACAACTTTTACGTTAGGAAAGTTTTTCAAACGAACCCTTCTCAAAGTAAATTTTGAGGTACTATATTTATTTTTAGGTCCTTGCCCCATCAGTGATTTGTTCCTAAAAACGAGTTTGTGGTGGGAAAAACCTCTGGAAAAGAAACGGTGGTCCTAGACTGAAAAATCAGTGATGATGCCCTTCAGGGTTACGTCGTAATCAGCAGTTTAGAAATAGATGGGCTTATATAATTTTAGGATGGACATTAATTAGTTGGCAGGTGCATGGGCAGTAAGGTGATAGCAAAAGACCAAAGACCTCGGATTCGGATGAGGGGCACATGCACAGTGCCACACCGAACTGAACTGAAGATGGAGGGGGTTCCCCGTGAAGGCAACGGGGAAGGCTGATGAGCGGGCTGGTACTTCCTGAGAGGGGCGGATGGCATTGAAGAACCGCCTATGAACTCGTGAGGCGGACGAGTCTGGTGAAGCCCAAGACCTGTGTATGCCTACATAGGTTGAAACCCTATTCTTCTGCTGAGATAAATGAAATCATTCGGTTCCAGCTCAAATACCCTTCTCATCAGGAGCCTATCGTCAATCCTTCTTATCACGTCTTCTCTCTCCAATCCATTTATCTTGCAATAAGTCTCGATCGCCTTCCTCAACTTTCTCCTTCTCTGCGAGAATAGTATCTTCAGAGTCTCCTCTAAAGCTTCCCACTCCATGAAATCACAAGTTCTCTTCTTTATGGTGACAACCGTACTGGAGACCTTGGGTTCTGGATAAAACGCCTCTGGTGGGAAGTCCCTGACCCTTTCGACCTCTCCCAGTAGGGCTGTGACCACGCTGAGCCTTGAGTACTCGCTCTCACCAGGCCTGGCGAGCAACTTCTCTGCGACCTCCTTCTGGTAAGTTAGGGCTGCCAACTTGAATGAGCAATCCTTCAAGATCTTGATGGTCAGGGGAGTGGATATGGAAAAGGGGAGGTTCGAGACGATCTTGTCAACGTTGGGCATACCCATCTCTAGGATGTCTGCTATAACGATCTCCACGTTGTCCATTCCGGTCGCTGTAATTGTATTTGAAAGCGCCCTTGCCACATCTCTGTCAGATTCGACGGCTATGACCTTCTTTGCCCTCTCTGCGAGCCTTAGGGTTAAGGTCCCTATGCCTGCGCCCACCTCAAGCACAACTTCGTTCGGCTCAATCTTTGCTGCATCTATCAGGGTCTCTATCAGACTCCTGTCCACAACAAAGTTCTGCCCTAGCCTCTGCTTGGGCTTTATACCAAACCTCTTTATCGTGCTTAGAGTCCATCCAAGAACGTCTTCTCTCAAAATCAGAACTCCTTCTTTGGTGGTGGCTTGCAGAAGACGTAGTATTTGTCCTCGTTCTTTATCTCCATGAATATTCTTTTAATGATCATCTTCTTAGGATCAACGATATGCGTCCTCTTCTGGATGTCCTCAAAACTGGTGAACGGTCCCTTCTTCCTCTCCTCAAGTATCTGCCACATAGCTTTCTTTCCTATGCCCGGGAGCAGTTCTAGGGCGTGCATTCTGGTCGTCACAGGTCCAGAGTGGTTGAAGAAAGCCACAAACCTCCCCTCGTTCTTGCTTACTATTTCTTCTACAACAGCCTGGAGCTCATCCTTAGCCGTCTGTGTGAGCTCCTCATAGTCTATTCTCCTCTTCACATGATCTATTTTCTCTCTCCCATACTTCCCTATGGCGACTCTCTCCCTTGGTGCGAATGTTGCACCAGGAAGCGGGACAAGCTCCAAAAGCGTGAAGTAGTCCTCCCCCACCGCCTGCACAATTGGCTCCCTCTTGTACAGCGGCCTAGTGTCTTTTGGGTGACCGAACTGTAAGTGGTCCAAGACGTACGCGTACTCCTCAAACTTACGCTGCTGCTCCTCGGGCATTATGGTTCCCTCTTGATAAATATGTGTGCTCATGTAAAAAAAGGTTTTATTCCCTGTAAGAATTCACCACAGTCAAGATCTTCTCTAGCTCCGAGGGCAGAAATGGCTTGCTCTCACTTGCAAAAATGGTCCTCAGCTCATCCACGGTCTTGGGCATTATATTGACTATCTGAGCAGCCAGGATGGGCGAGATCCCCTCAGATTTGAGCCTGTTTAGAAGCTCCTCCGCTTTTTCTGGACTCAACTTTGATAACTTCAAAGAGTAATCATAAGTCAAGCGCTGGAGGTAACTGAGCTCCCCCTCCTTCTCCCTCTGCTCCAACAACTTCTTAACCTGCGGAAGGGTGAGGATCTCTTCCTTGACTACCTCTCTTGGCATTTATGCTCCCTCTAGAGGGGATATATGCTCAGGTCTTGCTATTATCGTCTTCTCATAACCGCCCATGAACATCTTCAATACGTATGCCCTGCCCCTCTTACCAAGAACCACCCCTGTCCTTCCGTGGTACCTTCTATGCGGCATCCCCTTAACGCAAGAGGGGTCAATCTTGATGGTTACTTTCTCCCCCACGGCGTACTCCCTGAGGAGCCTGCTAACCGGTGAGTGCCCTCTCTCCCTAATACCCTTCCTGAGTAGAGATCTGGTTCTGTTCCTATATCCAACAGCGTGTCTCATTGGACCCCAACCTCACTAACAGAGATTACGTCAAGCTCTAAACACCTAGCACCGGCACCTAGTACTTCAGAGACGCTTGGCTTAGTCCTGCCATCATCGCCGGATATCAGCTCCTTCACGTAGAGCCCTCCTTGGCAACGCACTAAGAGTTCGATCCTGTTGCTGTCGAGTTTTTTTGCCCTCATCTCATATACCTTCTTCACTCTTAACTTGTCGGCGCGGCGGTGTAATACCCTTTTTGGGGTGTATTGATTTATAAGACACCCATTAAAGCTTTTCTCTATTTTTTCGAGGTCCCCTTCGGTGATCTCCCTATCCACAACCACCAGTGCACGGTAGCTCTTCTCGGCGACCTTTGCCCTTTCCTTCAGGCTCCTTACTGTCTTCTTGTCAGAAAAAGCCAGCCCCAACACTTCGACTTTCCCCTCAGCCCTCCTGTTTATTTCATCCTCGAGCTCCTTCAGATCAACTCTTCTCATCCTGGGCTCCTTTATCTCTACCACAAAAGGTCTTCCGTTACCAATAACGATGGCATCCACATCTTCTCTGCCGGCCCCGTGGAACTTTGCGGATTTACCCCCGGTCCTTTCCAGTACAGGACCGACTATGATCTCTTCCACTGATGTCGGGTAGATCTTACCAGTCCCATGACATACCTCGCATCCCCTTCCCCTGCAGTGCACGCAGTCCCACTTGGACTGAGGGATCCCCCTAACGAGCTTACGGTACCTGCCCGATATGTAGAGGGGCATTGGTCTCACAGATATCTTGGGGCCAGGCACCTCGACAAGCACTACAACGTCTGGCTTTTTGAACTCGACGACCTTTCCTGTAATTCTGGAGACCTCTTTTCCTATCTCCCGGCTGCACTCCATCCTCATGGACTCCCCGAATTCAATACCAAACTCTGCCCTGATCTTGTCCTCTCTCTCAGCCAAATCTCCAGACACCCTTACGCCTATCAAAAAGTTGTCATAATCTAGCCCCTCCAGTGCCTTGGCGACACCTTCCGCATATTCTCCTATCCTCTCCATAAGGCCTCCGCAGATGGCGCACTCCTTTCCTTCGACCTGAAGTCCAAGTACGTTGGCTGCTGGCTGAAAAAGACCATTGTTGATTAAGGTCTTCAGCAGTTCGTCACCCCCGCCCTTAACGAGTTCTCTGTGACCCTCGAGTGCAAGGACTAACTTTATTGCCCTGCCCCTCTCCCTGTTGGTCACCCCTTTGACCAGACCTCCGAACTGCCTGCCAAGGCAACTGTCGCAAAGAGTATACTTGGATAGCATCCTCCTGGCATCATCAAGGACCAACTGAGACCACCTTTTTGTTCAACCGCCATCTGCTTTTATCAACGCCCATATAAAAATAGGTGCCCCTTTAAGCCCAAAAGGCCCTCCCAGTACCCTGGACGGCAAGCCGAAATCCCCCGTAGTGCAGACCTTTCCGCTCAAAATTTTACCAACTAGCGCAGAAAGCCTGCACCCTTCAGGGGGTGGGAGGATGTCAGCATTTCGATTTCCGGTCCACCTTATTGTTCAAAACTACGACCGCCTGATCGGGTAGCAAGTCGACCCTTCCAAGGTTAACAGGGAGGAACCCTAACTTACTCAGCCTATCCTCGATCCCTAGATTGGGGTAACCAAAAACTGCAAAGAACTCTTGGGGCAGTTCTTCCACCCTGCCATAGGCCCCTGAATAATAAAGCTTTGCCCCCCTCGCACTGCACAGAAACTCATCGATGTCTATCCTCTTGGCAGATATGCCTCTCATAACCCTGCCCTCTCCTCTCTCAAAACCCGCCCTCAAGATCCCAGCCAATGACTGTTCGTCAGGTCTCACATTCCTCATGCTCTTCCCCTCAAATGTTACACAGATCTCTTCATCGAATATTATGTGGGCTCTCGCATCTGGGCGGACCCCATGGGAAAGAAGCATGGCTCCGACCACAAACCTTGTGGCAACTCCCAACTCTTCTGATCGGAGTATTTTGGACGGGACTAAAAGGGCGGTCTCTCGCAAAAATTTTACCTCGCCGTGAAGATGCCCTTGAGCCCCTGCATTCTCTTCTGCTTCTTCACGAGCTGCTTTATGTACTTCTTGCTGATCTTGTACTGTGTCAGCAGCTCCTTTAGGTCCCTTGTGGTGGTTCCAGACCCCCTTGCTATCCTTCTCGCCCTGGAACCATCTATGATGTGGGGCTCTGTAAGCTCCTCCTCAGTCATTGACTGCATTATGACCATCCACTTCTTCATCTTCTCCTCCGTGAGGTCGATAGACTCCTTAGGTAGATTCATCCCGAACCCGGGTATAGCCTGTAAAATCTTGCTGAACGGTCCCATCTTCCTCATGGCTTGCATCTGCGCGTACAGGTCCTTCAGTGTGAACCTCCCAGAGGCTATCGCGCTCATTGTATCCTTGCCGGTCTTGGAGATCTCAGCCTCCTTGAACTTCTCGACGAGGCTCTCTATGTCCCCCATTCCAAGGAGCCTGCCGACGAACCTCTTTGGGTTGAAGACCTCTATCTCCTCTATTCCCTCGCCTGTACCGATGAACCTTATAGGCGCCTTTGTCGCCACCACCGCTGAGAGAGCTCCTCCCCCTCTGGCTGACCCGTCGAGCTTCGTGAGGAGTATGGTCCCGATCTTTGTTGCACTGTTGAATGCCTCGGCCTGCTGGGCAGCCTGTTGACCTATTGTGGCATCCAAGACCAGTATGATCTCGTCCGGCTTTACAGCCTCGGCTACTTGGCGCATCTCCTCAATAAGGGCACTCTCGTTCTTGTGCCTGCCCGCAGTGTCTACTATTATAATCTCTGTGCCGCTCTCCTTCAACTTCTTCACGCCATTTACCGCCAGCTCCACAGCGTCCTTCGCATCCCTCTCACCATAAAAGGCAACGCCTGCCTTCTCCGCGAGTTGCTTCAGCTGGTCGTACGCCCCTGCTCTGAAGTTGTCCGCGCAGACCAGCCCCACAGAGTAACCCTGCCTCTTAAATAACCACGCGAGTTTCGAAGCGCTCGTGGTCTTGCCGGACCCTTGGATCCCTACCAAGAGCAGTATGGTCGTCTTGCCTTTCGGGTACTTTGGGGGTTGCGGTCTCTCCCCCCCTAGCAGCGAGACCAACTCGTCATAGACTACCTTTACAGCCAGCTCCCTTCTCGTTATGCCTGGCGGGAGCTCCTCTTCAAGGATCTTCTTCTCTATGTTCTTTGAGAGATCTAGTACCAGCCTAACATTCACATCTGACTGTAGGAGCGCTCTTTGTATGTCCCTTACGAGCTCCTTGACGACCTTTTCATCAACAACCGGGGCTCTAAGCACCTTCTTAACAGCGCTGCTTATCGAGCTCCCCAGACTCTCAAGGACCATCTATTACACCTTAAAAATTAAATTGGATTGATTTGGATTTAAAAACTTCAAATGATCTGATTACTTTACCCTGACGATGTGCTTCTCGTTCAGGATGTCCCAATACTCCACCTCAACGCCAGGGGCTAGCTTCGAGAGGATCTCCTCATCGGTTGGTTTCTTTATCTCAAAAGTTTCGTATGTCCCAAGGTCCATCAGCTGGACGGTGTCTGGCATCACAGATATCACCTGGGCCGCCTTCTTCTCAACTATGGGCACATCTACCCTCTGGTCTGCGGGCGCCACAAGATTCCTCTTCACACCGTCAAAGATCCCCACAGCGACAACCCTGGCCTTAGCCGAACCATGCTTGCCTGTCTTCGACTTCTCCATAGAGACAACTCTGCAGGGCACATTATCAATAACCACAAAACTACCTTCCTTAAGGCTTCCGATCTCAACGGGCTTTGTTGACATTTTCCATCCCTTCAAGTCTTTAAATAAATATGGGTAAATAAATCTTATCTGTTTACTCAGTTCGTTTGAATTGCGCAGACGCACCGAACAAGCTAAAAACTCTTATAGGCTGAAAGATATAGATCTCCGACATATTTTGGTGAGCGCCTTTGTGTGATTGGTGCATGAAGCATGGCGCCGGCGGAAAATGGTACATGAACGCTAAGAATTACTCAAACGAGCTTGCCGAGGCAATGAACGCCCAAGAGTACCTCAGGGAGCAGTGGAAGGCCTTCGAGATGGTATACATTCGGAGGATAATGGGCATAACCTCCATCGACTTGGGCTACAAGCTCCAGCTACCGATAATCGGCCGGATACTCAGGTGGAGCGCAGAGAGGATGATACACAGCGAGGGAAAGCACAGGAACCCTGTCAGGGCTGACGGGCACTTCGGTCAGGTTATCCCACTGGAGGAGGCAAAGGTAATATTGGGGAATCTAGCTGCCGAGCCCATTATTGAGAACTACTGCATGTGCAGGTGGATGCAGAGGGGGATAAAGGAGGCTTGCTGCATCAACTTCGGCCTACTCTCAGGCGTGATCGAGAAGCTTCCGCGTTTCATACCTAAGGACACCAAGTACCGACTGGACCGGGACGAGGCTATCGCCCGCATCGAAGAGCACAACAAGAAGGGATACGTTGCCACAGTCTGGTTCCAGCCAGTCCCCTACATTAACGCCATATGCTCGTGTGAGAATCCTGAATGTGGCGGTCTCCGTCTAAGGAATGATTTCGGTCTCCACACGGTCTACAAGGGAGAGTATGTTGCTGAGGTGGATCCAGACAGGTGCCAGGCATGCGGCACGTGCGTGACAAAATGCCAGTTTGGCGCGCTCCGCCTTGCCCATTCTCTTAAAAGGGTCATAGTGGACATAAACAAATGCTTCGGCTGTGGAGTATGCAGGCACGCATGCAAGTACGATGCGATAAATTTAGTGCCCCGTGAGAATTATCCAGCCCTGAGGGGTGTGTACTGATTGTTCCCGAAGAAGAGCCCAAAGGTGACCATAGACTACACCAAATGCGGCGAGAAGGGCCAGATGGACCCAAGGGACTGCGCCAAGTGCCTGAGGGTCTGCGACCCCGCAATATTCATTCTACACGAATCTCCCAACATGCCAATAGACCCCGTAGACCCAAAATACTGGCGCATAACTCCGGTTTGGCTATCACTATGCAACATGTGCATGAAGTGCGTCAAGGTGTGCCCTCTTGGCGCTATAACCGTAAGCAGATGAGCCGCACAAAACTACTAAAGTTGTCAAAACAATACTTTTGATGCTTATTTAACAAAATTCAAAATTTGAGGTCGCCGTTTGGAGGAAGGGATAGATTGAAAGGCAAAGTGATTGGTGGAATAATCTTAATCCTGATTATTGGTTTTGGCTTCTACGGTTACCAGGTTTATACAGCGATGGAACAGATCGAAGTTACAGATCTTTCGGCGAGAAAGCCTACGGTTCTAACCGTGGGATGAATCGCCGCTAGATTTATATTTCCCAATTTTCCATCAACTCCTTAGATGTGGTCCGGATGTCCAAAAGCTGGAATAAGGCTCCGGACTGAATTAGGCGGGAGAGGCTCCAGTAGAGATACAACCATCAAATATAGGCTACCTCCATGGAGGTGGCATTAACTGGGTGGTGGCACACCCATTGCTTCTGAGGCGGGATGGTATGAGGTGGGAGCCTAGAAGGGCAGTGAAGAACCGACCGATGATCACCCCAGAAGCAAGAATCTCCCGGCTTCAGTCGTGGAGAGTGTCAAAAAGGTATCCTTAGCATCACTCGAACTTCAAGGTTTCCCAATTCAATCAAAGATTTTCTTATAAGTTGATCTGTGCGTGAAAAATCCAACGTCTACTTCTGTGGAGATAGATAAATTATCCTACATGGTCTACGTCAACGACAAGTTTGCCACGGAGGGCACCAAATATTCTATCTTGATACCTGCCAATAGCGTAACGCCTCTTAAGATCCCCGCGGAAATTACAACATCAGACATGCTTAATCTCATAGCTTCGCTCATAAAAGAGGGTAAGAAAAGCATAAATGTGGATATAAAAGGAGTGATTGATCTACCGATAAAGTTTTTTGGAGTAGTAAAGACCGTATCGATCTCGTCACCATTTGAAGTACCACAAACTTACGCCCTTCCCTAGTCCGGAGCCCCATAAAAAACTCCCCCTACATAATGGCTTAGTTTCTCTATACTCTGGCCGCTACAAAGAGAGTTTGGTTTTTAATTAAATTAGTTTAATTTTCATAATTTTATTATGTAATATTTACAAATTACGAAGTTAAATTTAATAATTATAACCTAATATAACTATAATAAAAAATTAAAAGAGAAGGAGCTACCAGCTCTCCCCTCTTTCACTTCTGAGTTTCTCCACGAGTTGCTTAACAACCCCGACAGCCGCAGAGGCATCGTGTGGGCGGGCATCTGCCCCTATGGAGAGTGCCCACTCCTCGGTCACGGGTCCGCCGCCGACTATCACCTTGACTTTGTTGCGCACGCCTGCCTCTTGGAACATGCTTATGACCTTCTTCATGCCTGGCATAGTCGTGCTCATCAGCGCAGACATTCCTACAACATCCGCCTTGACCTCTTTCGCCTTTTCAAGGAACTTCTGGAGCGGCACATCCTTGCCCAAGTCGATAACATTGAACCCTGCTGCGCTGAGCATTATCTTGACCAAGTTCTTTCCGATGTCATGTATGTCGCCCTCCACAACTCCTAGCACCACGGTCGCTGGAACTGTCGTCTTGTCAACCTTCATATATGGTGTCAGGATGTCTACTGCTACGTTAAGCGCATTCGCGGCACATAGAACCTCCGGCACGAAATACTCCTTCTTCTCGTACTTCTGGTTCACTATAGCCATTGCTTCTCCGCCGTACTTGGTCACAAGCTCATATGCGTCCAGTCCTGCTGCAATTGCCTCCTTTGCCCACTTCGCTGCCGCCTCCTCATCTCCGTTTACAATCGCAGTCTTTAGCCCATTTATTATCTCTTCTTTTGTTGCCATATAATTCACCTCTCACTCCATTGTACCTCAAACATAAACCATACATCGCGCCGCCTCAACCATTGCCTTGAAGTTCTCGGTCGGCGTCCTCGGGGGTATTCCGCAGGACGGCATAAGCGCATCAACGCCCATGGCAATTGCGTCCACAGCTGCCTTCTTCACAACCTGTGGCGTCCCGAAGAGCAGTGCACTTACAGTTGGCACCCCTCCGACTACTGCCATCCTGTCTCCTAGGACCTGCTTCGCGAAGGCTATGTTCACCTGTGTATCCACAGAGAAGGCATCAAATCCAGTGTCTGCCACGTAAGGCAGGTATGAGGTTGCATTACCGCATATATGGAGGACAATTGGAGCCCCCAGCCTCTTAGCCATGCTCTGGTACACTGGCACCATCACGTCCCTGAAGAACTGTGGGGAGAGAATGTCTGAAGTGGCTGATGGATCTGCTATGCATATTACGTCTGCGCCCCTCCGTAATGCCTCCTTGCAGTCAGCAACATTCATGTCTGCTATCAACATTAGAGCCTCTTTTATCTCCTCGAGCGGCCTCTTTTTAGTCCATATGAGGAACTTCTCTATGCCGAAGATGTGCCCCGCAACTGTGAATGGACCAGTTACTTGGTTCGCTATTGGCAGATAGTCTCCGTAGACCCTTCGGAGCCTCTCCTCTACGCTGTGCTTCAGCGGGAACCTCCCTTTCTCGATTATATTTTCCGGTATCTTCAGGTCCTTCAAATCGTTGAAGACATGCGTCTCAACACTTGGTTGCCTGTCTATTCTGCCCCAGTTGAGCTTGCATCCAAGAGCCTCCGCCTCTATGCATAGGTCGAATGGGAGTTTGAAGCCTTCTAGCCCAATTATTTCCCAAGCAGCCGCTGCAAGCCTAAAGCAAAGCTCAGGGTCTCTGTTGGCCTCTGGGAAAGGCGCATTGACTGCCATCATCTGATCAACAGTGGCGGTAGTGAGCACGTCGAAGCACGAGACTCTGTCAGCTTTTTTCTTGTTCCCTGTCAGGCAAAGAAGGGCTCGCTTTTTAGGTGTCATCTCACCCATAAAACCACCGCTCTTAATCAAATACAAACAGTTATTTAAAAGTAAGGGAATATTCAATCATGTTCCGGAAAACTGGGTGGTCCTGTTGATCTCGCGCGCCACGATAATTCGCAAGCCAAACTCACCAGAGGCAGAAGCCATCTCCAAAGACCTCGGCAACTTTCTGCTATCGAGAAAAATAAACGTAGAGTACGAGGATGTTCTCAGGGACTCCCTTATTGACAAGGCACGGGCCGACCTCATTATTGTTGTGGGAGGAGATGGCACAATCATGAGGGCGCTCCGCAGGACCAGCTCCGTTCCATTATTGGGCGTCAAGGTTGGCGCTCTCGGTTTTCTCTGCGAGAGTACCCCCGAAGACGCCAAACAGGTCCTGGAGAAGATCCTATCTGGAAATTACTACTTGGACTTCCGGACAAGATTGAGCATACAGTATAAGGGGAAGCGCTTTTACGACGTGACTAACGAGGCCGTGGTCGCCTCGTCTAAACCCGCCAGAATCCTGTCCATCCTTCTCTCAAAGGACAAAACAACCATTTACAGGGGGAAGGCTGACGGCATAATAGTCTCCACCACGACTGGCTCTACCGCCTATGCGCTCTCTGCCGGTGGCGCTATAATAGACCCCGCCTTGGAGGTAATGGAGGTTGTCCTCATATGTCCCCTCTCCACCGGAGTCCGCCCTCTGATCCTCCCAATCTCTAGCAACTTGGAGATTAGTCTCCTGCCTGAGGGCTCACAGGGGATCCTCGTCCTAGATGGGGACGAGGTCTCATCTGTGGACTACGGGTCCCCGGTGGTCATAAGCAGATCCGAGAATCCTGCTGTATTCATTCGAGTCAACCCCCCTGACTTTTACAGGCGGGTCCGTGAAAAGACGCGAATACCCCTGGAGGTTTGATGGTGCCACCAGACCGCGTCCTAATATTTGTGCTCGACACATCCGCCATAATCTACGGCTTTAACCCACAGCTGGTTGAGGGTGAACATTACATAACCCCGCGCGTCGCCTCAGAACTCTCTGGCAAGAAGACAAAGGCTCTAATTGATCTGTACGTCTCCTCAGGGCGCCTCAAGGTAAGGGAGCCAAAAGCGAAGACAAAAGAACAGGTTAAAGCCCAGGCTAGCGCTACCGGGGACCTCCCCGTCCTATCAGAGACCGACCTGGAGGTCGTAGCCCTAGCTTTGGAGCTCAAACAGGAGGGGTGCGAGGCTGTTGTGGTGAGCGACGACTACAGCCTCCAGAACCTCTGCACACTGCTCTCCATACCCTTTAAACCCATGGTCACAAAGGGCATCTCGCAGGAGTTCTGGTGGTTCGTCTACTGTCCTGCATGCGGAGCCACATACGACTCCTCATCGAAACTAACCGAGTGTCAGGTCTGCGGGCACGCCCTCAAGAGGAAGGTCTACAGCAAAAAACACATATTATCAGAGAACCAGGCCGCCCCAAAGTAGGCTCAATCCTTGGCTCCCAAATTGGCAACCAGCCTATTCCAACACCTACTGCAGAAATCCCCTCCCTTTGAATAAAGTTCGAGCGGGGAGTTTGAGTAACGCATGACGCAGCCCAAGTCTTTGCAGTGGTCCAGAGAGAGCGCATGTCCTGCCTCATGGAGAAGTACCTTTGCAAACTGTTTGAGGAAGAATTCATTCCCCCCTTTTGAATAATGAAATATCTCTGGCACTCCGTCCCAGAACTTGGGGTCAGTCAGCAGTTTCTGAATAATTAACTTCATATATCCCTTGTTAACAATTCTTTACATGATGTTTGAGAGACTGCTGACCCTCCAAGAGGCCTGTCGAAGGTTGGGAATACACCCCAACACGCTCAGGAAGTGGGATAAACAGGGGAAGATAAGGGTTGTCAGAACAGTTGGCGGCAGGAGGAGGGTACCTGAGAGTGAAGTAGAGCGTCTAATAGGATTTATAAAACCTGACGTCTTAAAGAAAGCTGTGATTTATGTGAGGGTCTCTTCCCACGACCAAAAGCAGAAAGGTGATTTGGAGAGGCAGAAGCAAAGCCTGCTGGACTACGCCAAATCAAGGGGATATGAAGTTGCTGCAGTTTTGGAAGATGTAGCCAGCGGACTTGACGAGAGGAGGAAATCGCTGAGCAAGCTCTTCGATCTTGTCGAGAATCGAAGGATAGGGGTCGCAGTAGTGGCTTTTAAGGACAGGCTGACTAGGTTTGGTTTTAACTATTTGGAAAGGTACCTTTCATCTCATGGTGTTAGAATAGAGGTTGTTAATGGGGAGGAGCCTGAGGATGCCTACCAGGAACTTGTGGAGGACTTGACAGCTTTAGCATCGAGCTTTGCTGGAAAGCTCTACGGCCTGAGGAGCCACAAGTACGAGAAGGTGGTGGAAGGTGTCAAAAAGCTTGTTGCTGAGTGAAACCTGCAAGTTCGAGCTTGAGCCTACAGAGGAGCAAAAACAGATACTGGAAGAACTCTTCTCCACCTATAGGAGCATGGTTGAAGAGTGTTTGAACAGGGCAATAAGCATGAACATAACATCTAGGAAGAGGTTGCATGAAACAGTTTATGAAGAATTAAGGAGGAAATTTAGGGATTATCCATCACACTACATTTATACTGCTATAACAGTAGCTTTAGGAATATACAAGTCGTATAGGAGAATTTCGAGGAGAAGGAGTGATATCAAGCCCCCATCAATAGAACGGTTGAAAACTGTTCTCCTTGATGATACACACCTCTTCTGGTTCAGCTGGGGGGTCTTAAAATTGCCACGCACAAGGGGCATCTCGCAATACCTTTCAAGCTCCATGAGCACGCTGAGAAATTCAAAGGCTGGCAGGTTAAGGGCTCAAGAATAATAGTGCTTGGTGATGAATACTACCTTCATGTAACGTTCAGGAAGGCTATCGAAGAAAAGGGGTACGAGGGGCTCTTAGGAATAGATGTAAATGAAAAGAGCATAGATTTAGCGATAATTAAGCCCGATAAGGTTAGGTTTGTAAAGATGGACATAAGTGAGGCGAAACACATCAGAGATAGATACTTCGAGAAGAGGCGGAACATTCAGAGAAAGACAGGGGAAAAAGTAAAAGCTGGACTGCTGGCTAAATACTCTAAAAGAGAGGGCATGCGTATAGATGTTATCCTTCACAAGGCAAGCAAGACAATAGCTAAAATAGTGGCTGAAGAGAAAATTAAGCCTATAATGGAGAACTTGATGAACATGAGGGAAAAGATGAAATACGGCAGGAGGATGAATAGGAGGCTCCACAGCATGCCCTTCAGGAAAATACAGTCTTACATCTCCTATAAGTCGATTGAGAAAGGTTATAAACCTGTATATATTGATGCCAGAAACACCTCTAGGAAGTGCCCGATATGTGGCGAATTGAACAAGCCGAATGGGCACATCTACAAATGTAGGAGATGCGGCTTCCAAGCGGATAGGCATCTTGTAGCCGCCTGGAATATAGCCATGAAACTCCCAATGTGCCGTCCTTTACCGTTGGCGGCGAAAGCCATCAATGAAGCCTTAAAGGCTGAGGTGGAACGGATAGTAATAAAATGTTAACTATCCGACAACGGTCTATCCTCGCTGAGGAGATCAGCCCCCCACCGGTGGTCGCCAGGCCGAAGATGTAGTTAGTCCCATGAGTGTATATGTCCTCACACGTGATTATGATTACGACTCCGCCTCTTGCGCTGACCAGCCTGAGACCTTCCTCAAGGATCTCGTCTGCGAGGTACTGCCTCCCCTTAATGCCGGCTCTGAATGGCACCGATCCAAGGTCTATCTCGTCCCTTGCAACCTCAACCTCCAAATAACCATAGAACTTTTTTCTGTAAACCTCCTTAGCAAACTCTATTAACTGATCTGAAACCCCCTCCGTCCGGATCAACTTCAGAATTTTTTCCATCAATCTCCCCTCGTTTTTGTGAACTTGGCTATGAAATATCCCGGCATATCCAAACGATCCGGACTGAACCGCTGCACCCGTCCCAGCCCCTCCCCGAACCCGCCCTCCCCCACCCTAATAATCTGATCCTCAAGCTCCAGCCCGAGCTCGTCCATTGAGAACCTAACAACAGCCTCATTCTCCTCTAGTGTCAGCGTGCACGTTGAGTAAACTATCACCCCTCCCCTCTTGACAATCCTGCTCGCGGCCCTCATGAAGTGCTTCTGGTATTCGGCGCAACCCCCCACCCTCCTGTAAGTCGTTTCTTCGTAGAGCTTGGGTCTGACCCCCAGCGCAGAGCAGGGAGGGTCGACAATAACCCTGTCTGCCTTTAAAGTCGGAAAATCCTTATCGATGTACCTTGAGTCGTGGCACATAGGTACCACACACTTAATCCCGAGTCGCGCCATGTCCGCCAAGAGCCCCGCCATCCTCCCCTCAGAGTGATCAAAGGCATAAACCCTCCCCTCATTCTCAATCAGCTGAGCGATGTGCAAGGTCTTCCCGCCGGGGGCTGCGCACATGTCCACTATCGTCTCTCCCCTACCCGGCTCCAGAACCTTGGATGCTATCATCGCCGGAATGCTCTGCTCCCTGATGAGTCCAGAACCGTACAACTCGCTGTCTCTGAGCGGGGGCAGCCTGTATATCGACTCCTTTGTGTCCACAGCCACCCCCCTCCTTTTGAGGTCGTCAGTCTTGGGCGGCATCATCGCTATCCCCTTACCTACAAGATGCCCCTTAGGATCCTCCACAGAGACCACTTCGCCAACCCTATACTTCTCTGTCTTTAGAACACCGGGCGCATACAGCCTGCTGCCCAACATCACACTCTCCGCAGCGCCCTTCCTGGCGACCACAATCTTTCCAGACCTCTCCAACTGGTACGGTCCATTTACCTTTACAAGTACCGCCTCTTCAATTAGGGGAGACAGCCTGCACTCCGCGCCCATCTCCTGTAGGGCTAAAATCACCCTATCCACATCGGCCCTCAGCGTATTCACTCTCAAAGCGTACTCTTTAGGAGGTTTTCCAAGTGCCTGCATGACCCCTTCCAGTCTACTCCCGTACGCCTGGAATAGTGCCTGCAGTAGCCTCTCCTCGTAGCCGAGTATGTTATGCGTTGCAGGTGAGGTCCTACTCATCGTACGAGATCCTCTTGGTGTCCCCACTTTAGTCGTGAAGCAGTTGATCTTAAACCTACCGATGGGGTTATTTTAAACTCATGTAGTTATTAGTAATTGAGTGTGTGACCTCCATGCCTATCGGTATCCTTGCAAAGAAAGATGACCCAGTCAGCCTGGAGTCCCTCATAAAAATGGTAAAGGATGGCGTAAGGGGGAAGAACTGCGGATCCATTGTGACCTTCACCGGGGTAGTCCGTGGCAGGACGCCCGATGGCAAGAGAGTGGAGAAGCTTGAGTATGAAGTCTTTGAAGAGGCTGCAAGGAAAGCCCTCAATGATATGTCCAAAGCGATCTCATTCATAAGTGGCGTGCTTGATGTAGCCATCTGCCATAGGTACGGGACCTTTACGCCGGGCGAGGAAGTCCTCTACATTGTGATAGCCACTGAGCGGAGCGAAGCAGCCTTGGAAACCCTTAGGCTGGCTGTGAATAGGGTCAAGCACGAGATACCTATATGGAAGAAGGAGCACACCGCAGAGGGCAGCTACTGGGTCGACATCTCGTGAATTAATTTTTGAATTTGGCGTCTTCTACTTTTCGCTTTTTAGCTTGAACAACCGCTGCCCTCTCCAACCTCCCAAACACTGGTCAAGCAACGTGCACGATTCCACATGAAGACCATTTCATGAAACCATTTATCCCTCGCCACCCATAGAAAACTTGGGTAAGTATGGGCGAATGCCTCATCTGCCACACCAGATCCCCAAAGATCTCTGGCTCACTTGGTGTTTGCCTCGACTGCATAAGAAACCGCCCGTCTGAGGCATTGACCATAACATCAAGGGTGCACGGGGATACAAGGCGCAGGTTCGGTCTGCCTCCCTGTCCTCCAAGGGACCCTGACGGACTAGAATGCAAAATCTGCGCGAACAGCTGCTCGCTCGGCGTAGGAAGGACGGGCTTCTGCGGGCTTGTCAAGAACATCGATGGGCGCCTCGTCCGCTTTGGCGGCACCCCGGATAAGGGGATACTGGAATGGTACTATGACCCTCTCCCAACCAACTGTGTGGCTTCTTGGTTCTGCCCGGGCTGCACCGGCAGGGGTCACCCTGAGTTCGCCTACACCTCTGGTCCAGAGTACGGCTACCTTAACCTCGCGGTATTTTACGGTTCGTGCAGCTTTGATTGCCTTTACTGCCAGAACTGGCACTACCGATCCCTGTCAGCAAAGCGGGCTCCATCTGTGAGCGCAGAGGAGCTCGCCCTTAAGTCGATGGAAAGAAAAGTCTCATGCATATGCTTCTTCGGTGGCGACCCATCAACGCAGATGCCCCATAGCCTCGAGACCAGCAGGATCGCCTACGAGTCCTCGAAAAAATCCGGTAGGATTATCAGGCTTTGCTGGGAGACGAACGGAAACTTCTCCCGCGAGATGGCAATGGCTGCGGGCGAATACGCGCTGAAAAGCGGGGGGAACATAAAGTTTGATATCAAAGCATGGGACGAAAACTTGAACATCGCCCTATGCGGAGTCTCCAACAAGGCAACTCTCGACAATTTCAGATCCTTGGGCTCATTATACCGGAAGCGACCTGAGCCGCCGGTCCTCTCCGCGAGCACCCTTCTCGTCCCTGGCTACATCGACGCTGAGGAGGTGGAGAGGATAGCGGAGTTCATAAGCTCCATCGACCGAAGTGTGCCCTACACCCTACTTGCCTTCTATGGCTGTTATGTCATGGGCGACCTTCCAACCACGAGCTGGTCCTTGGCTCTAGAATGCAAGGAAGCCGCCCTCAAACACTTGGACAATGTGACAATAGGGAACCTTCACCTTCTATCGTAAGGAAGCCCGCTGACCCTCAGCCTTGGGTAGCCGGTCCACTCTGATTGTCTTTAGCCATTCTTAGATGCACATTGGTTGTTCAGGCAATCCTATCTAGCTCTCGGCGCTCAAGTTGAATGCTATCTCAGATATCCCGATGCCATACTCTGCGATCCTCTTTATGCTGTCGGCGATTATGGCTAGCGCACCCATACAGACCTCAGGAGTATCTTTGCCAATTCTTTCAACGATTTCTTCGCTGTTCTTAACCACTGCCCTCGCCTCATGGATGGTCTTGTTCGCCTCATTTATGTTCTTGCCACCAATTGAGTTTATGGATCTAACAAAGACGCTCCCGCTCCTCTCCAGCTCCTCCCTGATTGCAGACAGGACCTTTCCATCAAGAATATCAATCAACTCCAATAGCTTGGTGGCTATTTTGCACACGTGGTCCGCAACCCTTTCCACATGTCTGAATATCAGCCTATATTCTAGTAACTCCCTGCCTTTCCTTATGTCATAGTCTATTGGGGAGCCTGCCTCCTCCATTATACTTGCGAGCCATCTGCTCCCCATGAAATAGAGCTTGTCGACGTCGTCATCCCTTTCAATAACATCCAAAAGTATATCTCTGTTCTTAGAGATCAACGCTTTACAGATATCCATTATCATGCTGTGGGTCAGGTCAGTCATCCTCAGTAGTATTTTGTTCAGTGGAAATTCGTATGGGCGCAAAATGATCTGGACAGTTATGCCATTTGTGGACTCTTCTATGATCTCTGCCCCTGCCATCTTGTACTTTACAGTCCTTCTCAACTTCTCCCTTCCCTCCAAATTCAGCTCCACCGCAGAGAGATCTATCCTGATGATGTCGTATCCCGCAATGTATGCCGCAAGGACCCTTCTTATGAGGAAGCCAGCGTCCTCCTCTTTCGACTTTATGGTGATCTCCTTCTCCCTTCTCTTTGCAGAGGAGAGTGTTGAGATTCGGATGTTTCCATCGTCCAAAATTTGTAAATCAACCTCTGATTTGGGTCCCAAACCCCTCGCAATAACCCATTCTTTTGGCAGAGCCACCGTGAATGTGGAAGCCCCAACCTTCTGTAGCCTCCTAATGACCATACAATCCCCCACAATTTACTATATACTCATGGTACATAAATATATACTATATTGAAATAATATATATCTGTTTTTCAGGCTACACGACTTTAGGTGCGATCTATGGGAACAGGAATCTCCCGCATCTCCTTGTCCGTAATGGCTCTGGCTGCAGTTGTTATCATTGGTGCCGGGGTCTACCTCGCGAGCCAGCCTCAAAGCACCCCGGTCTCTGTTGTAGCCGGCGGGGCATCGTTTCCCTACCCAATAATAACAAAATGGATCTCAGAGTACAACAAGTTGTACCCCCACATACAGATATCCTACCAGTCAGTGGGGAGCGGCGCAGGGCAGAACAACCTATTCTCAAAGACCTTTGACTTTGCAGGGTCAGATGCGCCGCTGAGGGACGACCAGCTGGAGAAATACAATGTCATCCACATCCCTGAGACCATGGGTGGCGTCGTAGTCTCGTATAACATTCCAGGTATTGGAAGTGGATTAAAACTCACGCCAGATGTTATAGCAAAAATATTCCAAGGCAACATCACAGTCTGGAACGATCCAGAGATATCCTCGCTCAACCCCAATCTAAAATTGCCCGACAAAGGGATCGTAGTCGTTAGGAGGTCTGATTCAAGCGGAACAACTTACGTCTTCACCTCATACCTCAAGGACGCTTCTCCTTTATGGAAATTGGGCGCTGGCACCAGCGTCAACTGGCCGGTTGGTCTAGCCGCGCCACAAAACAGCGGGGTGGCGAGCGTCATAACACAGACTCCTTACTCCGTTGGTTACCTAGAGTTCTTCTACGCGCACAACAACTCCATACCCTATGCTGCTATACTCAACAAGGAAGGTCAATTTGTAATGCCATCTCTGGAGACTATATCCAATGCTGCAAGGGCTGGCGCCTCCCTACTCAGCAAGGACGTTAGGGCGTCCATAGTGAACCTCCCAGGCAAGGACGTCTACCCCATATCTGCCTTCACGTATCTTCTGATATACAAGGACCTGTCATACATGGACTCAAACAAAGCCAAGGCAGTTGTGAACTTCATCTGGTGGGTCATACACGACGGTCAAAACTACTCGGAAGCTTTGCTTTATCCAAAGTTGCCCACCGAGGTCGTGAAGATAGGCGAAGACCTGCTGAAGCAGGTCGCTTATCAAGGCAAACCAATCCTGTGAAGTGCGGTTTATGGGGCAAAAAATTCCCTCTTTTTTAGACTCTGCGGTCAAGTATGGGGCTCTTGCCGCCTCCATATCTGTTGTGGGAATATTCTTCTTTCTCTTTTTAACCCTGTTCAGCAACTCGATCCCGTCCATCACCCTTAATGGTATTGATCTGCTGCTGGGGAGGGTCTGGAACCCAAATGGTGGTGCATTTGGTGGGCTCCCTGCAATATTGGGGACGCTTTTCTCGTCCTTATTCTCCCTCGGCTTGGCCCTGCCCCTGAGCATGTCCATATCAATATACTATACTGAATACGCGCCCACCAGGATCCGCTCCATAATTTCCACTGTTATGGATCTCCTGGCGGCTATACCGAGCGTCATCTATGGCATCTGGGGTTTGTGGACCATATCTCCGCTTCTGAAGACCAACGTTGAGGAACCGATTGCCGCAACAATTGGCTTCATACCGATATTCTCTGGACCTGCCTACGGCCTCAGCATATTTTTGGCTTCTCTTGTCCTGACAATAATGATAACCCCAATAATCTCCTCCCTGAGTATCGAAATATTTTCAAGGACGCCGATGCACCTCAGGGAGGGCATGTTTGCCCTGGGCGCAACCAGATGGGAGGTTTGTAGGAAGGTTGTTATCCCGTTCGCAAAGAGGGGGGTCATTGCCGCCGCGATCCTAGGGCTCGGGAGGGCGCTTGGGGAGACCATGGCCGTCACCATGGTTATAGGCAACAGCTACATATGGCCTTTCAGCTCCGTCTCAATCTTCTCTCCCGCCCACACCATAACGAGCAAGGTGGCGAGCGAGTTCCCTGAGAGCGTCTCCAACGCCATTCAATTCTCCTCACTAACCGAACTTGCCTTGGTCCTCCTCGTCATATCGCTCTCGATAAACCTTGGGGCGGATTTGTTGCTCAAGCGGGTGAAGGGGGGTGGCTAGCTGTGGACTCTAGGAAAGCCAAGGAGCTCTTGGTCAGGGCAGTGACCACATTTGTCAGTTTATCCGTCGCAATACCCTTGCTTTGGATAGTGGCAGACGTTGTAATCAAGGGTCTGCCCGCCATAAACTTTGAGTTCTTCACATCCCTGCCAGCCCCCTTTGGTGAAACCGGCGGAGGGGTTGCTAATGCGGTGCTGGGAACTCTAGTAATAAACGCTATGTCCAGCCTCATTGGCATACCATTAGGCGTGCTCACTGGAATTTACCAGTCAGAATATTCCGGCGAAAAGAGGATCTACTCACTCATAAGGACCTCAATAGACTCTCTCGCAGGCGTCCCGTCCATCATATTGGGTCTATTTGCCTTTACGATCATCGTCATGAGGGTAGGTCACTACACCGCGCTGGCCGCGGCTTTTGCTCTCGCCCTGATAATGATCCCCCCAGTCTCAAAAGCCACTGAGGAGGGGATGAGGTCTGTCCCAATAGAAATTCGGGAGGCTGCGATCGCACTCGGCCTGCCAAAATGGGTCATAACTTTAAAAGTGGTATTTTCCATAGCCAAGGGTAGTGTAATAACCGGGAGCCTTCTATCATTTGCCAGGATAAGCGGCGAGACCGCCCCGCTCCTATTCACATCTCTCTTCAGCTACTACTGGCCTGCTGGCATAAACGAGCCAATGGCTAGCCTCCAGGTCCTGATCTACAATTACGCGATGAGCGGCTTCGGAGAGTGGGTGACTAAGGCATGGGGCGCCTCATTGCTCCTCCTCCTAATTGTCCTCATGATAAACACCTTGGTTAGGGCTGTATCAAAGAACAAAGGAGGATATTGAATGTACCATAAACTTGAGGTCAAAAATTTGAGCGCATGGTTCAACGAGAAACAAGTCCTGAAGGACGTATCCATCAGCTTCCCAAGCAACAATGTGACAGCCATAATTGGTCCGTCCGGCTGTGGAAAGACCACCTTCATACGCTGTCTGAACAGGATGCATGAGTTGGTCCCTGGCGCAAGGGTGCAGGGGAAGGTCTTATTGGACGGGCGCGACGTATACAGAGACATGGACGCGATGGAGGTGAGGCGGAAAGTCGGCATGGTCTTCCAGAAACCTAACCCCTTCCCAAACATGTCCATATTCGAAAACGTCGTGGCCGGCCTCAAACTGCTCGGCGTGAGAGACAAGAAAGTCCTTTCAGAGAGGGTCGAGAGCAAGTTAAAGGAAGTGGGGCTCTGGGAGGAGGTAAAGGACGATCTCAGAAAGTCAGGCGCAATGCTCTCGGGAGGTCAGCAACAGAGGCTTTGCATCGCGAGAGCCCTTGCTGTAGATCCTGAGGTCCTGCTCATGGATGAACCCACATCGTCACTCGACCCGGCTTCCACAGCCAAAATCGAGTCCCTCATCAGGGAGTTGAAGGAGAAGACGACAATCGTAATAATAACACACAATGTGCAGCAGGCTGCCAGGATCTCCGACTTTACGGGCTTTCTGTACCTGGGTTCACTCGTGGAATTCGGGGAGACGAAGAAAATTTTCGAATCACCAAAGAACCCGCTTACCGAGAGGTACGTGACAGGGAGGTTTGGATGATGATAGTGCAAGAGTATTTAGAAAAAATAAACGCACTCTTAATAGAAATGAACGAAGTGATTCTCACATTAGGGGATTATGTAGAGGACGTCTTGAGGGATAAGAGAGGCGGTCTTCTGCCGCTGACCACCGAGCTCTGCAGGGCGGCACAAATGAAAGAGGAAAAAGTCCAAGAGACCTGCATCGAGTCCCTCATAAGGTTGCAGCCCTTCGCAGGGGACCTGCGGACTATAGCAACCTCCATGAAGGTCGCATACCACCTTTCAAGGATCTGCAGGTACCTCAGAAATATCACCGAGGTCGCAGAAGAGTTCTCTCTGGCGGACTGTGAGACAGGTAGAACCCTCTCACTCTATAGAGAAGCGGAGGAGATGGTTCAAGTCGCCTTAAGGTCTTACCTTCAGAGAGACCTCAAGACAGCAAGGGACCTTATAAAAGCAGACGAGTCTATCGACCAGAAATACCGAGAAATTCTCAGAAACCTAGCCACTGGAAGGCACAGTGGGGCCTGCATACTCTTCAACGGCCTGGCTGCTAGGATAATAGAGCGGATGGCAGACCATGCCTGCTACCTTGCCAACGAGACCATCTACATGGTCACCGGGGAGAGGAGGATCATCGATTAGTTCATGAGGAAACGTTCTTGGGCTGCCCAGCTGAGTGAGTGAGCGCCGGGGAAGGGATTCGAACCCTTGCTCCCCAGAAGGGGAACCGGCTCGCCTGTCGTCTTCGAACTCAAGGCCGGCGCCTTAACCGCTCAGCCACCCCGGCTCTGGGAAATTATATTATCCAGATCTAAATCTTAATCTTTACCTTTTCCTATCGGTGACAAATGCGCTGCTTACTGGAGCCCGTCCTGATAGTCGGCGCGGATAAGCCTCTTCTCCCAAAGCTCATATCGGCATAAAGGTTGGGCAACTGTCGGTGGCGATCCTTCCTGCCCTCAGCTGCTCCCTCACCTCTCTCGCCAGCATGAAGAGCGACTGGTGCGTGGCGCCGTCGTAAAACCTGAGCCCCTGCAACCCCCTCTCCCTCAACCTCTCATTGACACCCTCTGGATCCATTGCCTCTGGGTCTGGTCCCTTCGTACCGTACACAAAACCCCACACGGAGTCATATGCAGGGACCCATGTTTGGTAACCGCCCGCCCTGCCAAATACACTCTCAACGGTTCTGTAAATAGTTGCAAAACAGTATGTGCTGTAGTAGACCGATGTGGCTTGGGTGACAACGATCCCTCCATCCCTCAGTATCCTCGCCAACGATTCGTAGAACTCTCTAGTGTAGAGAAATTGCCCAGGTCCTTCCTCCAAGGGGTCCGTGACATCCATTATTACCACATCAAACCTTCCCCTGCATCCCTCTACAAACCTCCTGCCATCCCCTATAACTACCTCCGCCCTATCGTCATCGAAAGCCCCACCAGAGAGCTCTGGCATGAACCTCCTAGAAGACTTTATGACTTCCACATCTATGTCAACCATGACCGCCCTCTTAACTGTCGGGTGGCGGAGGACCTCCCTTAGGGTGCCCCCCTCCCCTCCTCCTATTATCAGAACATCCTCAGGTTTTTCGTGGGCAACCATCACGGGGTGGACCAGTGCCTCGTGGTAGAAGTACTCATCCCTCACAGTGGACTGTACCTTTCCGTCTAGGATCAACATCCGGCCGTACTCACAACTGTCCACTATGTCTATGTTCTGAACCCTGCTCTTCCTGCTGTAAACGATCCCCTTTATTCCATGCATATGGGCGCTGTGCGGCGTCTGGTAATCAACAAACCACTTCCATCCCAGGCTCAAGGATTATCCCCCATGAATAGCCCCCTCTTCAGCTCAACAACACTCATTGACCTTGGCTTCAGGAGATCTGCCAGCCTCTGAAAAGCCTTCATGGGGTCGGTGTTTGTGTTGCAGGTGAAGAGGTCTACAGCCGCGTAGCCCAGCTCCGGCCAAGTGTGTATCGACAGGTGCGACTCTGCTATGACCACAACTCCAGTGACGCCCTGGGGGCTGAACTTATGGAAGACCTTGCCAACGACCCTGACACCGGCGTCCTCTGCTCCTTTCTCCATGGCCCATTCTATCCCTTTTATGTCGTCAAGAGCCTTGGCGTCACACCCAAAGAGCTCGAAAACAAAGTGTCTCCCCACCTCTCGCATAAGCCCACCCCCAACTAAACCTAAAAACACTCACATCATATAAATATATAATTTGTGGTCTTATTCCCAAAAAAAGGTCCTTGGCAGCCCTTCTAAAAAGGAGCCTCCTATTTTAGCCTCATCTCCACCAGATTTCCCGTTCTCAGGTCAATAACGCTGGAGATCGGGGTTTATTCAGCCGAAATCGGCAGGATCAGGCGTTAGATCCCCCAACAAGCTCAGCAAGGTCAATGCCGTGAGCCCCTATTTGGTAGAGGTACATGGCCACAGAGTCTATTATTGCGGAGAGCCTGGGCTGCATGGCAAGCAGCAGCTCATTCACCGCTATGAGCCTCTCGGTGAGCTCCGCGTTCTTGAGGGCGACCTTATCCGCCAGCCTAGCATCCCCCTTGAAGAGCGCCTGCGCCGCTTCCTCATGGACATTGTAGGCAGTCTTGCTCAGGGAGGAAAGGGCCTCCATTATCTCGTTTTGAGTCGTCTCGCCACTAAGCTTCTTGACACTGTTTGCGACCGCCTCGGAGTAGTCTGCTATAGTCTCGACATATTTCGCTGCCATCCTCAAGTCAAGGCACTCCGCGGGTCTAACGCCCAACCTGTCGGCTATGGTTGGGTTCCTTATGGCGAGCCTCAGCTGCCTCACCAGAAGGAAGTAGAGCCTGTCGACCTCCTCGTCCCTTTTGCTCACAGACTCAGCCAACTCCACGTCGCCGGTTAAGAGCGCAAGCTCCGCCTCCTTGTGCATGTTTGCAGCCAAGGAATAGGCCCTTCTGAGGGTGCTCTTGATAGGCATGGAGGTGGGCTGGAGCAGGCACTGTATGGTCATGCTGTTTGCCTCTTCCTCCACGATCTCGAGCCCTATCAGCTTGTGGATCGCCTCCTTCACTTCCTCTCTTATGGAGGGCACCATCCTCCTCCCCCCCAGGTCAATGACAATCGTGTCCACGCCCAGGAGGTACTGTGCCCTTATCTGCCTCTCTATCCCCGCAGGGTCCTTTATCACGGCTATGCTTCCCCTCTCAACGTCTGCGCCCGCCTCGGCGCTCAATAGGAGCGCCCCTCCCTCTCCCTCGGAGAGCCTGATTATCGAACCGGCGTCGAGCCCGTTCCTCCTCACCCAATCCTTCGGGAGCGATAGCAGGAAAGATCCCCCTTTGCTCCTTTGGAGCCTTCTATATTCCATAAAACATCCTCAAATCCAATATCTACGATTTATCCATTAAGGTTTTCCGAGATCTGGCGGCTCCTGAATGAAGCGCTCCTCCGGTCCAAAAATTAAACTGGTCTCGGAATGAGTTGTTTTTAGAGTTGCCCGAACCAAATGGCGCGGTCCCTCATGCTCCCAAAGTCAAAAACGCGATCCAAACCGATAAGAGCTCCTTTTTCTAAATTTCCCTCGGGTGCTCTGCTTGGGGGAGTCCTTGAAGGCAGCATACAACGCTCTCTTGAACTCGGGGTACCAGCTCTCCCCGGGGGCCTTCCAGCTGCTGAAAGAATCCCAGAACCCCGAGTCCTTGGTCTCCTCCCTGCTGGAGCATCTGAAGTCACTCGAGAAGAAGCCACTGGTGATCGAGAGATCCCACCTGGAGCCACTCCTAAGTAGGGGTCTGCCTGTCAAGGCTCCTGCTGCAATCAAACAACCGCCGCTCCACTCCATCCAAATTATAAGCGGCTCGGAGGGCGGGTACATAGAGGGCACCATCCACGACTTCAGGCGTTACTTTATGGACCGCTTCAACCGCCTCAAGGAGATGCTGAAGTCAAGGGCGGACATGAGGGACGCCGTCACGCCTTCGTCTATGCCTGAAGTGAGCAAGCACACCAAAGTCAAGGTCATAGGGATGGTCTCCTCAAAGAAGGAGTTCAAGAACGGAGGCGCAGTCATAGAGCTTGAGGACGATGTGGACACAATCAGGGTCTCCTTCAGGGGGGATGAACTGAAAAAGAAAGTTTCTAGGGTCATGCTGGACGAGGTCATCTGCGTATTCGGAACCACCTCCAACGGCAAGACTGTCTTTGCAGAGGACGTGGTTTGGCCCGACGTGCCCCCTAAGATAAGGTCCTCGAGGGTGAGGGAAAATGTCTATGTAGTCCTCACATCTGACCTCCACATAGGCAGCAAGCTCTTTATGAGGCAGCAGTTTGAGTCTTTCCTGAAATGGCTCCGCGGGGAGGATGTGGGGGCGCCGCAGAAGGAGATCTCGGACAACGTCCGCTACCTGATAATAGCCGGAGACGTTGTGGACGGCGTTGGGGTTTACCCAAACCAGGAGGACGAGCTGCTGATCAAGGATCTGAACAAGCAATACGAGGAGGCTGCCCACTACCTTTCCATGGTTCCAGACCACATCAAGATCATTATAATCCCCGGAAACCACGACGCCTCAAGACCCACCCTCCCCTGCCCGCCAATCTACAGGGACTTTGCCGCGCCCCTCTACTCCCTCAAAAACGTCATAATGCTCGGGGACCCGGCTGTGGTTAACATAGAGGGCTTGACATTCCTCCTCACACACGGGAAGAGCCTCGACGACGTTATTCCGGCCCTCCCCGACTGCAACTTCAAGGAGCCGCAGAAGGCTATGGTCGAGCTCTTGAGGTCGAGGCACCTAGCTCCCATCTACGGGGAGAAGACCTCCCTGGCACCGGAGCCTAGGGACAGCCTGATAATCGATCCAGTCCCGGACGTCTTCCACGCCGGGCACGTCCACGTCTGGGGCATATCAGAGTACAGGGGCATCCTTGCCGTCAACTCCGGCACCTGGCAGAGGCAGACCAGCTACCAGCTCTCAATGGGCATAGAGCCAGCGCCCGGGGTCGTGCCCCTGATAAACCTCTCAAACTTCAAGGTCACGACGCTCAACTTCCTGTAGCCCTCGCAGATTTTTCGAAAAAGTGCCGCTTTCAAACACCCGGGCAAACTCCAAAGTTGGCATGCTATTAGAAACAGTCGATGGTGGGCAACTTTCCGCCCCGATTAAGCCGAGCTTATGGCTCTGCTTATTGCCCTGGCTACCATCCTCGCCAGCCTTAGGGGCTCCGGGAGCTTCCCGAATATGGTCAGCCCCTCCACCACCCTCTTTGCCTCATCCTCCCCCATCCCCACAGCCTCGATGTAGACCATCTCCCCCTCGGCAAGGACGACCTCTGCGAGCTGCCCTGCCCCTTCTATGATCTCCAGCCTCCTCTCCCAGTCCTTGAAGTGCTTGATTAGGGCTGCCCTCACCGCATCCCTGTCGGGCGCCTCCCTAAGCACAAAAACTGTCGGCAGACCAAACTCCCTGAGCACTTCCTTGGCGTCTATGAGGTTGAAGCCCGCGATTGGGACGCTCCCAGCGATGACAACCCCCTCCTCCATCCCTCCCTCCCTGATCGCCTCCTTCAGCCTCTCGGTCGCGTCAAGCCCGTCCACCTCAACCCACTTCACGATCAGGCGCCTGGGTCTTATGCCCTCGGCGAAGAGAAATGCAGCTGGTGCCCTCCTATCCACCCCTTTCCTGAAACTCCCACCCTCCACCGCCAGAACCCTAAGCATCCGCACCACTACACGATCACTTGTTCAGGAAGGCGAGCATCCTCGGGTCCTCCTGGAGCGCCTCCCTGAGGTTCGTCGTTGGGATGCACAGGTTGACTACTTTGGTCCTCCCGTACCTCCCCTTGCTGACCACCTTGGCGGTCGCTATGCCGAGCATGTCCAGCTCGTTTATGAGGTCGCTTATCCTCCTCTGCGTCAGGGGCTCCAGACCAAAGTTCTTCACCACACTGCAGTAGAGCTCGTAAAGCTCCCCGGTCACGGAGTTCCTCCCCTTGCTCTTCTCCAGGAGGTAGAGGCTCAGTATCAGTATCCTCGAGTGGAGCGGCATGGTCCTTATGACCTCGACGACCCTGTCCTTCTCGACCTCCTTCTGAGCCTTCCTGACGTGCTCCTCGGTCACCTTGTCGTCCCCAGCCCTCTCGGCAAGCTCCCCCGCCACCCTGAGGAGGTCCAGCGCCCTCCTGGCGTCCCCGTGCTCCTTGGCAGCCAGCGCGGCGCAGAGCTTAATCACCTGGGGCTCTATAACGCCCCTCACGAAAGCCCCATCTGCCCTCTTCTTCAATATGTCCTCCAGCTCCAGCGCGTTGTATGGGGGGAAGACGAGCTCCTCCTCCCCAAGGCTGCTCCTGACCCTCGGGTCCAGGTACTCTGTGAACTTCAGGTCGTTTGTGATCCCCACTATGGATACCCTCGCCCTGCTAAGCTGGTTGTTTATTCTTGTCAAATCATAAAGTATCTTATCTCCGGTCTTCTTGACAAGCGAGTCAACCTCGTCCAGTATGACGAACATGGAGCTGCTATTGGAGTCCAATATCTTCACGAACCTCCTGAAGACCTCTGATGTGGAGAGCCCTGTGAACGGGACCCTTGCGTCTATCGCCTCACAAAGGTCTGCAAGGACCCTGTAGTTCGTGTCGTCGTGCTTGCAGTTTATGTAGGCTATGTTGAGGGCTATCCCCTTCTTCTTGCCCTCCTGGCTGATCTTGTTGAGCACATACTTCGTAACAGCTGTCTTGCCGGTCCCGGGTACCCCATAAATGAAGACATTCGAAGGTCTAGACCCCCTGAGGGCCGGTGCTAGGGTCTCGGCGAGCCTGAATATCTGCGTCTCCCTGTGGGGCAGATCCTCTGGAACGTAGTCCGGTCTCAAAAGATCCCTGTTCACGAAGATCTTCGCGCTCAAAACCCTCTTGAACAGGTCATCCAGAAAGTCCCCTTTTTCCATATTAATCCTATCTCCTCCAGAGGATGCACTAGAAATAGGGGTCTCTGGAGAGATATATAAGTCTCTGTCTCCAGCAATTGGCACAACAAGGGATGCGTATGATATCCCACGCCTGGCGCCTGAACATCGCAACAATGCTTTTCTTCATGCTAATCCAGGTGGTCGTGCCGCTGATACCGAGGTACGCTTTGGTCATAGGCGCCCAGCCATTCCTCATCGGTCTCGCAGTCTCGAGCGTATCCATAACTGCAATAATATTCAGACCGATAGGCGGGCTCCTCAGCGACAGATGGTCCAGGAGGAACCTGATGCTCTTGGGTCTGATCATAGGCTCGTGCTCCTATGCCATCCTCTTCCTATCAAAGGACATCACAACCATAATGATCTCCAGGCTGCTGGAGGGCGTAGCCGTCGCATCATTCGTTCCCTCCTCCATCGCCAGCGCCATAGACAGCGCACCTGAGGGGAGGGTCGGCGAGGCTCTCGGGTGGAGGAGCCTGATGATAGGCATCGGCTTTTCGGTCGGTCCAGCCCTCGGCGGCTTCCTCTCCGAGCTGTTCGGCTATGTGACGACCTTCGGGATAACCGCAGCCTCAATACTCGCCCTGACCCCCTTAATACTCTCCACAGGGAGAGAGCCGCCCCACCAGAGGTCAGGATCCTCCTTCGCCGGGCTCAGGGACGGGAGGTTTCTGCTCGCCCTGGCAAGCCTAATAATCTACGCCCTGGCTTGGATGGGTCTCCTGACCTTCCTGTCGGCCTACCTGAAGCTCCTTGGCTACGGGGACCTGGAGATAGGTCTCTTCGTCTCCATCCAAGCCATCGCGAGCCTCTCCATCAGGGTCATGGCTGGCAGGGCTTCCGACAAGAACCCGAGGCTCATGACTTCGATCGGGCTATTCTTCATCTCCTTCTCCTTCCTCGCGGTCTACATCTTTGAGGTCCCGCCCCTCCTCTACATCGCCTCGCTAATCTTTGGCATAGGCGTAGGGTTCTTCGTTCCCGGGTCACAGACGCTCGCGCTCGCCAAATCCCCGCCGAACAGCAGGGGCTTCCTGTCCAGCATATACACCATGGGGATGGACGTTGGCAACCTCGGGGGGCCAATAATCTTCGGGGCGGTGATAGAGGCATACGGAAGCTACCAGACCGCCTTCGCCATAGCCCCCGTTCTGCCTTTTCTTTCGGCTGTGCTTGTGCTCTTTGCCCCTTTGAGGGAGGACCGCGCCAGACCTCGTAACGCTGGCTGAGGAAAAAAAGTCTCTGGATCTCCTATCTGCCAAAAGCGCCCGCACCCTCCAAAAAAGCATTTAAGTATACTTTTCTATTGGTGGAAAATTTGTCAACAACAGTGAAGATAGAAAAGGATAAAAAAAGAAAAGAGATGCTTGACAGGTTCTTGGTATTCTCCAAGTCCTTAGCTTCGACTCCGGTTTTAACGGGCTGGTCAGCAGGATCCACTGAACATCCGCAGAAACATGATTTTCTGAGTCAAAATAGATAAACCCCTCCCATCAACTATTATTGGGGCAAAGCATGATCACACTCCGCTACTACAAGGGCACAATACTGAGCGGCAGCTTCCACCTTCCCCACTCCGTTTGGGACAGCACCCTGAACTCCTACAAAGCCCTGGGCATGTACTACAGGGACGCCCTGAACTACCTCAAGGAGAGTGGCATCCCATTTCAGGACAAGGTGATGGACCCGGTCCCCTGCCCAAACCTCACAGCCGATGTGACGCCGAGGGGTTACCAGGTGGATGCCCTGTACTCTTGGGAGGACGCTGGCAGGAGGGGCGTCGTTGTCCTGCCGACAGGGGCTGGCAAGACCATTGTGGGAATCCTTGCCATTCAGGAGGTGAACGCCCCAACCATTGTCGTGGTCCCAACCATTGACTTGATGGAGCAGTGGCGCCGGAGGCTGCACTCCGCGTTCTCGGTGGACGTGGGCGCCTATGGTGGAGGGGAGGACACCATCGGTCCGCTTACCGTGGCGACCTACGACTCCGCCTACATCAGGGCAGAGGAGCTGGGCAACAAGTTCCCGCTGATCATATTCGACGAGGTCCACCACCTCCCATCCCCGGGCTACTCCCAGATAGCCGAGCTCTTTGCCTCGCCCTTCAGGCTCGGTCTCACAGCCACCTACGAGAGGGAGGACGGTCTCCACTCCGAGCTCCCCAGGCTGGTGGGCGGTAAGGTTTACGAGCGGAAGGTCTCCGAGATGGCTGGCGAGCACCTAGCCCCGTTCAGGGTTCAGAGGCTCTACGTGGACCTCACGGGAGAGGAAGAGGAGGAGTACAGGAGGAACATCTCCACTTTCAGGGAGTACCTGGCGAAGAGTGGCTTGAGGCTGAGGTCCCAGAAGGACTTCCAGCGGCTCGTGATCATGAGTGGCAGGGACCCAGAGGCAAGGGAAGCCCTACTCTCAAGGAACAGGGCCATGGAGGTGGCCCTAAACTCGTCCAACAAGGTGGAAGCCCTCCGCAAGATACTCTCTACCACCGACGAGAAGGCAATAGTCTTCACCCAGCACAACCAGCTAGTCTACCGCCTCAGCAAGGAGTTCCTCATACCTGCCATAACCCACGAGACCCCGAAGGACGAGCGCTCAGAGGTCTTGAGGGGCTTCAGGGAGGGGAAGTACAGGGTCATAGTGACCTCGAAGGTCCTGGACGAGGGCATAGACGTTCCCGACGCGTCCCTCGGCATAATCCTCAGCGGCACCGGCTCTAAGAGGGAGTTCGTGCAGCGCCTCGGGCGCCTCCTGCGCAAGGTTGAAGGCAAGGAGGCCAGGCTAATCGAGATCGTCTCGAGATCCACAGCTGAGGCGAACACGAGCCGCAGGAGGAGGGCGGCGCTGTAATGCTCCCATCAGAGCTGCTGGTCGCCAAGACCTTCAAAGGCGCCGTGAGGCCCTGCTATTTAGCGCCGACCCCCCAGCTCCTGAATCTGGCCCAATCAATTATAGAGGTCTACAGGGAGCACCTCGGTAAGAAGCGATCCCAGGTGCGCTCTCACCTTAGGCTCTTGGAGTACGGCCCCCACAACTTCCGCCTCGTCAGGGGATTGTCCGCCGTCCTGGACAGGTTCTCGGAGTTCGCCACAGACAGTCCGGTCGACCCCCAGACCATCAGGAAGACTCTCTTCGCCCTCTCCAAGGGCTTTGCGCCATCGCCCGCAGAGAGGCAGGAGGTGATCCTGGAGGCTTCCGAGAGGCTCAAGGTCCCGCCAGACTGGATAGAGCGCTACATGTGGAGCGACCTGGAGGGGGAGCAGATATTAAAGTCCTTCACCCCTCCCACCCCAGAGGAGCTCCTTGCCCACTACAACTTATCCCTCACGCAGACCCTCCTCTTCAAGTCAAAGTTCGTCGAGTTCTCCGTCGAGGGGAACTGGAAGAGGATCTTCAGGTTAATAAAGAGGCTCGGCCTCATGTACTCCATATCCGGATCGCCTGGCACCTACAACGTGCTAGTGGAAGGCCCGATATCCATAATCAAGATGACCGAGCGTTACGGGACGAGCCTCGCGAAGCTCCTCCCAGAGATCCTCGCGTCTAAGAACTGGAGGATACGTGCTCAGATAATCGGGAGGGGCAACAGGCTCCTGAACTTTGAGCTTAAATCCTCGGAGGGCGTTCACTTCCCAGAACCGCCTGAACCCGAGGTCTACGACAGCTCACTCGAGGAGTCCTTCGCCCAGAGGTTCTCCTCGCTGGGCAGCAGGTGGCGACTCCTGAGGGAGCCAGACCCCATACCGGTACCAGGGGGCGCCATGATCCCTGACTTTGCCTTCGAGCTCCAGGGGAGGAGGGTCTACCTCGAGATAGTCGGCTTCTGGACGCCCGAGTACATAAGGAAGAAGATCTCCAAGATCCAAGCCGCGCGCGACCGCAACGTCAACCTCATAGTTGCGGCAGACGTTGACCTTGGGGTCTCGGGCGAGATACCCGGCGATGTCATAACCTTCAGGGGGGAGGTCCCGCTGAAGCCCATACTGGATCGCCTCGAGAAGGAGGAGAGGGTTATGGTTGCATCCGAACTAAGCAGGCTGGACCGCTTGCCCTTGGCTGTGGAGGGGCCATTGGTGCACGTGGGCGATCTCGCATCCAATCTTGGGGTCTCGAGGGAAGCCCTCCTGAAGAGGCTCTCAGAGAGCCCGCCGGAAGGCTACGTTCTAGTGGGCGAAGACCTGATCCGAAAAGACAGGCTTCAAAGGCTCGCGCCCATGGTCACCTGCGGCTCTCCTCTGGAGGAATTGGTCAGGAGGCTAAAGGGGGAGGGCATAAGTGACCCGATCGCCCTCATCCACCACCTCGGCTTCACAGTCAAGTGGCGGGGATTGAACTCCGCGGAGGTCGCGAAGTCCCAGAACAGCAGGTGATGCAGGAAAGATCAGGGCTTTAGCCTAACAGTGCCACAGAATAGTCCCCAGCCCACTCTCCAATAACCATGTTGAGCAGTTTTATTATTGCGGTCGGTAAATCCTGCACTATTTATGTGCAAAGGACAGAATCTGTTAGTGCCCGACTGATCAACTCCCTCAATACCGTCAGCCTGCCAGCAAATTCAGGGTGCCCCTTGAACCAGCCCCTGTTTGCCGGCGAAGGATGTGGGAGGACGATCGCGGTCCTGCCCCTGAACTCGAGCTCTTTGAATACCAGATCTTCAAACTTCCTCCCTGGAAAAGCCCAGGAAGCCGCATACCTCCCGAGTATGACAAAGAGTCTCGGGGAGAGGTACGAGAGCTCTTCCCCCAGCCACATCTCTGCGCAGACCCGCGGGGGCGGCAGGTCCCCTCCCTTCCCTTTGCCAGGGTAGCAGTGCGCCACGCCAGTGATGTAGAATATATCCGGGTCGAAGAAGGTCCTTTCTTGGACTCCGAGCCACTCGATGAGCCTCCTGCCGCTGGCATCAGGGGTCTCCAAATCTTTGGAGAAGGGTCTGCCGCACAGACCTGCACTCATGGAGGGGGCCTGACCTATCACAACTATTCTCGCCCCCTCCCTCCCCCAGACCAAGGGCTTAGGCTCGAACTTTAGCCCAAGAACATCTCTGCAGTACCTGCAGCCCTTCAGCCTGGACTGAAACTCGAGCAGCCCCAAGATGCCTCCCCTATGCATTTATTGACTTCGTCGGCAAATCATCCTCTTCACTCCTTGTGGATAAATGTTCCGCCCTTGATAATCCTCCTAAAATCCCTTTGCAACCTCGTTTAATAGACGATGCGCCCTTAATTTTCCATTTCAACGCAATCTTCAAAACTGATCTCTAACTATTAGAATTCGCCACGAGTACGGAAGACCCAGAGAAGGTGACCTCCTCCCCACCCTGCCGGATGGGGCTTCCGCTTTTCCTTCCTTTTACTCCCTCACAGCCTCTGCTCGGGGAGCGTTTTGCGGAAGCTTTTCCCCTTTTCTGGTACTCCAGGTTCCTGCTTCATCC
>Ga0080004_1190663_pt1 | contig 55297 bp, 46 predicted proteins | sample WasSprMetagenome_FD_69207 | JGI IMG/M metagenome (GOLD analysis project Ga0080004, IMG submission 69207) | Sulfidic aquatic microbial communities from Washburn Spring, Yellowstone National Park, USA - WS (SPADES assembly) (version 2) | ecosystem: Environmental > Aquatic > Thermal springs > Hot...
TGCGAATGTACAAGAACACACAAAAAAATAGATAGAATACAAGGAAGAACAGACGATATGTTCATAATAAACGGAGTAAACATATGGCCAAAAACAATAGAGAACATATTAATGAGGAGCTCCGTCATCGGTAATGAGTATCAGATAATTATAGATAAAAAAGCTTCAGGTGATGATCTTATAATAATTGTCGAATCATCTAAAAAATTGAACGATAATGAGAAAAAAGCTCTTGCTAAAGATCTAGAGTATCAGCTTAAGGAGGTTATCATTGTTACTCCTAAAATAGAGATTGTGGATCCTGGTACATTACCGAGATTTGATGGAAAAGCGAAGAGAGTTATGGTTAAAGTTACAGAGTAACTATTGATAAAGGTGTAAATATATGGAGGTAGACCCCTTGATTATCTTAGGTTATGTTCTATCCTTTATAGTTCTGATCATTGGAATAGCCTATAGTATATACAAAGATCGTAGAGGTGATTAAGCTACTATGGTCGTAAGTATTTCTCTCGATGTAATAATCATAGCAATAGTAACGATGCTTACAGCAATTGTAGGGTTAGTAGGGTACAGGATCAGTAGAACTTTTGTAGGGTACATGTTTGCAAATAAATCACTTGGCCCATGGCTCCTAGCGTTCTCAATAATGGCAACATATTTTAGTGCTGCATCGTTTCTAGGAGGTGGAGGGGCTACTTACATTTACAACTTAGGTTTTGGAGCCTGGCTAACAGCTTGGCATGTAATAGGAGTCGTAGTTCTATGGATAGTTGTAGCTGATAAACTCTATAGATATGTTTCGAAAGCTGGAGTTCTTAGCATACCTGAACTTATAGGATACCTATATAGAAGTACCTTAGCAAGATTAATAGCTGCCACAGTCATAGTTGCATTATTTAATTTATACCTAGTTAGTGTGTACAGAGGAGGAGGAATAGTTCTATCAACAATGTTCGAAATAGATTATAAAATAGCTCTACTGATACTCACTCTACCTGCTATGGTATGTATAATACTTGGAGGCATGAAATCAGCTGCTATTAGCAACTTATTCCTAGGAGTTTTAATGTTAATAGCAGCTGCATTAACATTTACATATATTATGACATATGTGGGAGGTCTTATCAATGGCTTATCGAGCTTCTCACAAATATCGGTATTAGGTATCTCAGGTACACTATGGTTAAGATTCGATGGTGCAGGCCCTAGATTAGCTATGGAGAAAGGGCTTGTGCCCATACTTATAATGAGCGTAACCTTCTCTATAGGTATGGCACAGACGGCGTTACCAAATCTATTGATACAGTTCTATGCAGCAAAGAATAGTAAAGCCATCTCTAGAGGAAGGCTCATAGGACCTATACTTGTAAGCCTCTATGCATTCCTTATGTTCTCTTTAGGGATGTTTTGCCATTTGGTATTAGATAAAAACCTTGGTGATCAACAAATTGCAGAACTTATGAAAAATTCAGATTTTGTTATACCGAAAGCTATATCGTTATTAGTTCCAATAGGAATTAGAGGATTAATACTATCAGCACCAGTTGCTGCATCGATATCAACGATAACTGTGACAATATTAACAATTACTAATACCTTTATAAGAGATGTAATCCAAGTAACCATAAGTTTAAAGGAGGTTAACGTAATACGTTTAGCAAAGATGTTCTCAATAATATTCTCCTTTATGCCTATGACTATAGCCTTAATAGAAGACAAACTCATAATAGATGTTGTTAGTGCTGCTTTCGGCACAATATTTGCTTGCTTCGTTGGTCCAGTTACTATAGGGCTTTACTGGAGAAAAGCAACTAAAGAAGGGGCTATAGGATCTATGGTCGTAGGTGCTTTAACAGGGATCCTATGGTATATATACCTCTACAGATCAACAATGATACATTCCACAATTCCTGCTGCATTACTTGCTCTAGGAACCTTCATAATCTTGTCAATATTAACAAATCGCAAAAATGTATAAACAAACGACTATATTCAATTTTAAAGTTATATACAGATACTATTTTTGTTTATAGTTTATTCAGCTTTCACTACAATTATCTGACTTCGTAAATTTCGTTAACATAATTTTTTCTTTTGTTCTTTCGTATCCTATCCTAAGTGCTTTCTTATTAACCTCACCTAGTCTATATTCGACAACTTCTTCAATAATATCGAGGGGGATTATGTGTTCTATAAAGGCTATTAACCCTCCAAGCATAGCTATGTTTACAACTCTGAAGTCTTTAAGCTCTCGAGCTATTTCTTCAGCATTAACTTGGATAATATTTATGGGTAACTTATTGAGAACTTCAATTATTTCTCCTGGTTTTAAAGCATTTTTCATCGTAGGTGGAGGTATATACACATCGCTAAGTATTAACCATCCGCATTTACGTAAGTACTTTACACCTCTTAAAGCTTCTATAAGCTCTGTAGCCACAACGATATCTGCATAACCAGGAGGTATCAATGGGGCTGCTACACCCTCCCCTAATTTCACGAAAACCTCTACAGAACCACCTCTCTGCGACATCCCATGAGTTTCAGCTATTCTGATGTTTATACCCCTCTTAACACAGGCTCTACCTAGCACCTCGCCAAATGTGATTAATCCTTGACCTCCTACACCTACGATAACTATATCTAATCTTTTCTTGTAAAAGCTTTTACTGGGCATATTTCGCTGCATACACCACACCCATTACAGAGGGAATCAACAACATATGGATATCCATCGTCTCTAATTCTTATAGCTGGGCATGCAAACTCGTTTACACATAACATACACTTTAAACATTTAGATCTATCCACTTCATATACACTTTTTAGAACATCTCTTCTTCTAGCATTTAATGAACACTCTCTTCTAGCTACTAGAAGAACTATACCTCCTTCCACTACTTTCTTCAACCCTTTTTCTAAAATTTCCACAGCCCTCTTGACATCATATGGATCGAAAATTTCTACAAGATCCACACCAATAGCCTTAGCTATATTTTCTATGTAAACTTTATTCCCAGGTGAACCATCAGCTTTTACACCTGTGCCTGGATGAGGTTGAAACCCTGTCATAGCTGTAGTCTCGTTATCTAGAACTAGTACAAGCATAGGTGTTTTATTGTATACAGCATTCACCAAAGGAGGTATACCGGCATGGAAAAATGTTGAATCTCCTATAATGGCTACCACAGGTCTTCCTCTAACAGTATGTGAAAATCCGTTGGCAAGACCTATACTTCCTCCCATTTCAATTATAACATCTTGCATATTGAATGGCGATTGAATTCCAAGACTATAGCACCCTATATCACCGCTATATATAGGGTCTATCTTCAGCTTTTTCACTGCTATCTTTAATGCATAGAACGTTGCTCTATGAGGACATCCAGGACATAGAACTGGAGGTCTTGGTGATAGCTCAATTGGTATTTTATAAGGTGTTGGTGGTAACCAGTTTAGACCTACAACTTTCGATATTGCTTTAGCAACTTTATCTACTGTCAACTCCCCTGCTCTCCCAAGGAGATTTTCGCCGTAAACTTTGATATTAAAACCTAAGTCTAATAGAATTGACTTTAATTGTAGTTCAACAACAGGATCACATTCTTCTACAACAATAACCTTATCTACACCATCCATAGCTTTTAAAATCAGTTTCCTAGGTAAAGGTACAGGGGTTGATATTTTCAAAAGCTTTACTTTTACATTTAGAAGCTCTATAGCTTCTAACGTATAGCAGTAACCAATACCTGAAGCAACCACTAGTATGCTTCCATCTCCCTCAACCCTATTATGAGGAAAATCAGCAAAAAAATCTTCAATTTTTCTCCATTTGTCTAATACCAACTGCTTCATTCTTCTTGCATTCTCAGGTACAACAGCCCATCTACTTGGTTCTCTAGGGAAGAAACCTTCAATTCTAGGTTTTCTAATTTCTCCTAATTTCACTGGACCTCTAACATGGCTTAAACGAGTAACAGATCTTAAGATAACTGGATGTTGAAAAAACTCCGAGATCTCTAAACCTCTAACCGTTAAATCTTTAGCTTCTTGAGGATCGCAAGGTTCTAGAACTGGAATATACCCATGAAGACCATACCATCTATTATCTTGTTCGTTCTGACTACTATGCATATAAGGATCATCAGCTGATACAATAATAAACCCCGCTCTAACACCTGTGTAAGCACTAGACATAAACGGATCTGACGCAACATTGAGACCTACATGCTTCATAGCTGTTAAACTAGGTACACCACTCATCGCAGCTGCGTAAGCTATTTCGAATGCTGTTTTCTCATTAATACTCCACTCAACGTATATACCTAGATTTTTAGCAACCTTAGATAAAGTTCCAACAATTTCACTTGAAGGTGTACCAGGATATGCTGTTGCTACACCTATCCCATACTCTATAGCACCTCTAGCAATTGCTTCATTACCAAGTAATAATACTGTAGACCCTGCTTCTCTGAGGATTTCATACCTCTTTGTCAAATCAATCCCCTCTTATCGACCACAACCTTAGGTTTACCATCAAATCTAGGTAATGTGCCTGGGTCGAATATTTCAACTTTTGGTGTCACTAATATAGCTTCTCTTAACTGGTACACAAGCCTATTAGCTAACATCATTTTTTCGTTTTCGCTCAACTTAGTTTTAGACTCGACATGTATTGTTAACCTATCTAAAGCATTATCTCTATCAATAACTATCTGATAGTAAGGTGCTAATAGCGGTTCTTTGAGAAGAACCTCTTCTATTGTTTTTGGCCATATGTTTACTCCGTTTATTATGAACATATCGTCTGTTCTTCCTTGTATTCTATCTATTTTTTTGTGTGTTCTTGTACATTCGCATTGTTTTATATCTAGTATTCTTGATATATCTCTTGTTCTATATCTTATTAATGGCATTGCATCTTTTGTTAATGTTGTAAATACTAATTCACCTTTTTCTTCAAGTTCAACTGGTTCACCTGTTTTAGGATCTATAACTTCAACAATAAAATGATCCTCCCAAACATGAAGACCGTTATGATAGTGGCAATCAATGGCTGCACCTGGTCCATAGAGCTCAGCCATACCATATATATCGAAAGTCTCCATATCCCATATTTTCTCGATCTTCTTTCTAAGATTATCACTCCATATCTCAGCTCCGAAAACTCCTTTCCTAACTTTAGTATCTTTAGCAGGGTCTATACCCATTTCATAAGCAACTTCAGCAAGCCTAATAGCATAGTTAGCTATACCTGCTAACATTGTCGTCCCTAGTTTAATCATTAAATAAATTTGTCTTTTCGAAAATCCTGGTCCTATTGGAACTATTGTAGCACCTATTCTTCTTGCTCCATAGTAGAACCCAAAACCTCCTGTAAATAAGCTAAAGCTAGGAGTTATCTGTAGAACATCATTACTCGTTAAACCCGCAGTAGCAAGACTTCTAGCCATTATTTCGCTCCAATTCTCAATATCATTCATAGTATAGTAGACAAATATAGGTTCACCTGTGGTGCCCGAAGTTCCATGGACTTCTACTACGTTATCGTAATCATTGGTTAGAACTCCGAAGGGCATATTCTGCATTAGATCTTCTTTTGTTGTGTATGGTAGTTTTTTGATGTCTTCTAATGTTTTTATGTCTTCTGGTTTTATGTTTTTTTCTTTCATTTTTTGTCTATAGTATTTTGTGTTATTATATAATTTGTATACAATTTCTTTTAATTTTTTTAGTTGTATATTCTCTAACTCTTCTCTAGACAAACACTCTAAACTAGAGTTCCATATATTCACCTTCATATATAACCACCGTTAGAAGATGTAGATGTATAAGATGCATGTACTATTTTCACACGATCTATTGTATTGCTTATCTCGGTATACCGTATGTTGATCTTCTACAGGTTTTACTAAGATCAAGTTTTGATTTGAATTGTTTATCTGTACAATTCCTACCACCCGAACAATTAAAACCACCTTTCTGAACTCTATTAATGGGATGGTTTAAAAATTTTTCTTTAAATAAACATAGTAATAAAAGGTTTATACATTTAAAATCTATTTACATGGGGAACTAACATACAATGAAGTTTGTTAGATGGTATTTTAATATTGCTATTCTATCGCTACCTCTGTAACCCAGTTTCTATATTTCTCAATTCTACCTAGGACAACTTCTCTATATAGATCCATAATATTCTTTGTGATTTCACCAATAGCTCCATTTCCTATGATCCTACCTTCTATTTCTACTATCGGTGTTACCTCTGCAGCTGTACCTGTAAAGAAAACTTCATCACATGTATATAACTCTTCTCTTCTAATCCTACGCTCTATTACCTTCAACCCTAATTCTTCTCTAGCTAATTTGATGACAGTATCTCTCGTAATTCCCTCTAGAATAGCATCATATACTGGTGGTGTTATTAGTTCATTGTTTTTAACTATGAATATATTTTCTCCAGCACCTTCAGCTACATACCCTTCGCTATCGAGTAGAATCGCTTCATCATAACCACTTAAATAAGCTTCCATAGCTGCTAAATGGTATAGTAGATACATACCTGTAACCTTCGCCCATACAGGTATCGAGTCAGGTGAAGGTTTCCTCCATGATGATATCTTGCATCTAATTCCTTTAGGGCTTAGGTATTTACCGAACTCAACTGCTATTATTGCAACATCTACAGGGTTTGTAGCTCTAAGACCGAAACTTCCGAGACCTCTAAATGCTATAGGTCTTATGTATATATCCGACTTAAACTTGTTAAACTTGATAACATGCTTAGTTGCTTCAACAAGTTCTTCTATTTTATAAGGAATATCCATAAGTATTGTTTTTGCAGATCTATACAGTCTTTTAAGATGATCCTCTAACCTAAATATCTTCATGATACCCGAATCATAGTATCCTCTAATACCTTCAAAAACACCCGTACCGTAGTGCAATCCATGAACAAATACATGGATTTTTGCATCGTCCCATCTAACTATAGAGCCGTTTAGCCATGCATAACTAGGCCATTTTATATCGATTCCTGGATTTTTTGCTGACATAAGTTTATCCCGAGGCGATTATTTCTAGACAAACGTTTAAACATGTAAAAACATTATAAACTATTATGTACATCAATGATTAATGAGAGAAATGTTCCTCATCTCATGTTTATCTACTTACTATTTTCAAGTTAGTTTTCTCTATATATTTGAATTGAAGAATTTTATATAGTTTCGCAGAGTTTTGGAGGAGAAAACTCTATATAGAAGTAAGCAAGTTGAACTCCTCCAGAGTATTTATGGATATAGAGATGATATGATAATTAAAGACACCGTTAAGTTTGAACAGAGTGTAGCTATTACTTCATTTAAAGATAAGAAAATTATCATTATAATTAAGAAATTCAGAGTACTTGTGGGTAAATGTACATTGGAGATTCTGCTGGTAGAGTTGAGACTTGGAAAGTAATCAAGGAAACTATGTTAGAGAATTTAGAGAAGAGGTAGAGTATATCCCTAGGTGTATAAGGAAAACTATGTTTGTATACCCTTCCCTGGGTATAGTGATGGAGTTATACATATTTATATAGTTAAAGTTCTTTTACATATAGATACATCTCCTGAGAAAGGAGAGCTTATCGAGGTTATAGAGTGAATATAGATAAAACATTGAAAGATGTTTTGGCTGGCGATGTTGTTGATACCAAAATACTTATAGCTTTATTGATTGCTAAACATTATGTAGAATCTACTTAAAGTTGGTGCTACTATGAACATAGACATGCTCTACAGAAAAGCTCTAGAGATAGGATTCAATGCTGATGAATTTCGCAATGTATTAAAAGAGTTCAAGAATAGATTAGAGTTTGACCATGTTTTAAGAAATAAACGTATCATTATAATCGCAAAGAATATTAATAAAGCTGTTTTCTTCGGGGATATACACGGAGATATAGAAACATTATACGCACTTTTAAAGAAGATTAACATTGAAGATCTTATCAATAACCAGTGGTATATCGTTTTCCTAGGAGACTACATTGATAGAGGATATCAACAGATAGAGACAATAGCCTTCATAGCTATGCTCAAGAATGCTTATCCAAGCAATATCATAACTCTTAGAGGGAACCATGAACCTTATAAAAACCTTGAACCTTACCCCCATGACTATCCTAACCACCTTGTTTATAAGTTTGGTAGAGATGAAGGTTTAGATCTGTATGAACTTAGTAGAGAAATATTCGATTTAATGCCTCTAGCTCTATATATACCAAGTAAAATCTTAGCTGTGCATGGAGGTCCACCCATAATACGTATAATTAAGTATAACAATATCGATGATATACTAACTCTAGAAGAGGATCTTGAAGCTATAGAGGATATCCTTTGGAGCGATCCTATAGAGGACGAATCTATAGAATATAGTCTTAGTTATAGAGGTGCAGGTAAGTTGTGGGGATTGCCTATAACATTGAAAACGCTAGAAAAGTTAAACATTAAACTGATCATCAGAGGGCATGAACCAGTAGAGGGTTATAAACTTAGTCATAAAGGTAAAGTTATAACATTATTTAGTATGAAGGGATACTATGGAAATACCATTGCATCATGTCTTAAGCTATCTCTAGACGAATTAGATAATGTTGAGAACAATATTGTACATGTCTAGATCTATGCAATTAAATCGATATATCTAAATATCGAATCGACTATAAGAGTTACTATATTCGACCCTGGTTTTATTTCTTTAGATATCTTCATAGCACCTACAACATTAGCGCCCGACGATATTCCACCTAGAATCCCTTCCTCTAAAACTAATCTACGACACATATCGACAGCTTCAGGATATGAAACTTCAATAATTTTATCAACTATATTTTTATCGAGCAACGGAGCAATGTCTTTATGTAAAAGACCTTCTATCCTATCTCCACCCGCACCCCCTGCGAGTTTAGATCCTTTTGGAGTTACAGCAACTATAATTACATCTTTCTTCCTTTCTCTAAGGTACTTACCTACACCAGTAATAGTTCCCCCTGTGCCTACACCCATAACAAATACGTCTATATATCCTTTGAGCTGGTTCCATATCTCAACAGCTGTTGTTTCATAATGTGCTCTAGCGTTTGCAGGATTTGCGTATTGATTCAGAAATACTCCTCCTCTCTCCTTGGCCAACTTTTCAGCAACTTTAATATAATAGTTGGAGGATAATGGATCCTCATCCCCTTCAATAACCTCTGCACCCATTAACTTCAGTAATAGAATTTTGTTCTTAGAAGTATTTCTTGGTACAACTATTAAAGGTTTTAAATTGAATCTCTTAGCAACAAAGGTAACAGATATAGCTGTATTACCACTTGAAGCTTCTGCAACGATATCCCCTTCTTTTAGACCATACCTCTCTATAGCATCTCTTATCATGTATAATGCAATTCTATCTTTATGACTACCTGTAGGATTAAAATACTCAAGCTTCACGAAAAGCCTACAATTATTATAAGGTCTAACTCTCTTCAGCTCAATTATAGGTGTATTACCTATAAGGCTTATTAAATCCATACCTCTTTGACCCATTTTTGCATTTTGAATATTCACCAAAATTTATTACATACACCCATAATAATGTGTTATGCTAATCAAATTATCAAATATTAGTCAAAATTTTACAAATTACTTTAAAGATAAATGTTTATAACTACTTAAATTCTAAACATAATCTCAATAATGTTCCGAAGAGATGATATCATTATTAATTAATATGAACCATGATGACTAGTTATTAGAAGTTGCTACAACTTTATTATAAAGATTTTAACCTTTGTTTAAGTACTTTGTTAAATGTTATTAGATTTTCAATAACATCTTCTGTAGATAGAGATTTATTTTCAAGTAATATCCCTAGTATCTTCTTTACAACCCTATCGATATTCTTTTCTTTTAATGCTTTAGAGATTTCTTCAACTCTAACATCTGAATCATTTCTAAATTCATTAAGTGTTCTTATGATTTCCCAGCTAGCTGATGTAATAATTTCGTCTTTTATGTCTGTCATCAATTGTCTTAAGTTTGATATTATTTGAGATAGCCCATCCAACCTTTTTTCTATATTTTTGTCAACTATTTTCTTAAGCTCTTCACCAAGTCCTATTGCTATAAGCAATGCTGCTGATTTAGCGCTATAGAGATATTTCGCATTCATAGCTTCAGGATATACTTCAGATTCAAGCTCTATTAACAATGGATTCTCAGGATCATGTGAATCGATGAAAGCGAAGTACGAGCTTAAGTCAATCCTTTTAATGATGTCTCTATATAGATCAGACAAGGTTTTAGGTTCAACTGTGTTAACTCCTCTATATCTAAGGATTCTAACAGTTTCACTCCATGTGTATAGTTTACCACTTGGGTCTCTCGCCATAACTATGTACAGCTTATATCTTCTATAATCGTCTCCTAGAGGATATGGAGGCCTTGTAATAGCTGGTTCTGGACCTTCTAAAACAAATGTAAAGGTCCATCCTCTAAATCTGTCTAGAAGATTATAAAGGTTCTCTTCTTGCGCTATTCTATCTGCTACATATACATATGGATTAACTATACTATCGAAAGAACCTATGATGAGCCTGCCTTTCTCAAAATACATATTGTGCAATACATATCTTGTGGCAAAAATCCATCTACTTAGTAAAGGGTTATAGTATGCTGTCAATTGCCAACCATCAATTCTTTCGCTAACTTCTCTAGGTTTTATAAAGCCAAATTTATCCTCAGAAACATCAGATGACTTAGCATAGCTTAAAGCTTTAGGAATTGGATAAGCTACAACATCTATTGGGCATCTATCTTCAAAAAGTATGATAGTCCCTGTTAAATGCATAGACATTGGGAATACTTTAAACGGGATTCTCTGATTCCAAACATAGATACATAGAGACTTATTATCCACATCAACACATCTCTTCTCTACATATCTATTAAAAACTTGTTTATATCTATCAAGAACAATATTTAACTTCTTAGTTGGTTGACCTAGTATCTCGCCAACACTCTTTATTTCTTCTTCCAAAGGTTCGTACTTCTCATACCTAACTCTATAGATAAATTTCTCAACAGCAAATACTCTATTAACCATTGACACTAACACCAAAAACTTTCCCTAGCCTCATTAAAGCAGTAAATCACTAGTAAGTTTATTTATTTTCTATGAATAGGTTTGCAATTTCACTCTAATAATAATCAACGATATTTATAAATATTAGTATTTCCATTAACAAGGTTACACTTTTATGGAGATTCATTACCTTATATGCACCTAATGGATATTGTTAAATGTTCATAGCTCACCAAGTCTTCTCTGCTAAGGGTGCATGGTGATATCTGTAAATACTTGTAATTCCATTAGTAGAGTAGTAAACATGCTGATCGCCCTTGGTATATAGAGATGAGATACTTAGAGTGGATAGAAGATTCATAGGTTAAGTTAAGAACTATGCAAATAAGAGAGTATAGAGCCTTGAGACGAAAAATCTACGATTATCGATGGCTATCCATAGATAATTACTTTGGAGAAACAATGTGTAGATATATTATATTCTGCAATCTTTTCCATTTTAATCATTTCCCTATTTATAACGTTTAGCGTATTTTTAGTTGGATTAGTATGATATAAAAAATTTTTATTTACGACCTTTTATAGGTGTATAACAGGTGTTTTACATTGGCAAGAGACCAGGTTATAGGTTTAGGTCTTGTAGTAGTATCTATAGCGATTGCTATCGCTATAACCTATCTACTGTTCTTTCCACCTAGCGAAGGTGTTGATATACTGACGCTTAAAGTCATCGTAGAAATTGCTGTTATAGCATTGGCTGGTATTGTTGGTTGGATCGGGTATACTTTGGCTACAACACCTCCACCTAAACCTATAGAGGAGATCGAGAAAGAGATTGAGGAAGAGCTTAAGAAATTAGAACAAGAAGCTAAGAAAGAAGAGCAGAAGGGTAGTAGTTGAAGACCTAGGGACCTCTTTGTCCCTCTCCGTTGCGGGGGTGTTAGGAGGTTACAAGTTTTAAATTTTGTTCTCTGTATCGATGGTTAAATCAACTACCATATTCTGGAACAACATCTTTAATGCTTCTTTACGTTTTCTAGATTCTGCTTCTTCAAATGTCCCTTTTACAACGATTTCGTAAAGTTTAGCTTGTTTTCCAGGGACTGGTCTAAGCAATCGTCCAAGTCTCTGTACAAACTGACGTCTTGATGAGGTTCCTGCAACAATTATACCTACATTTGCATCAGGTATATCGATACCTTCATCACCAACTGTTGTTAGAACTAATACCCTGACAATACCTTGTTTAAATGATTCAAGTCTTTTTCTCCTACTATTTTCATCAAGTTCGCCAACAATGTAGTAAGTCTTTAGTTTTTCTGCTATCTGTTTTGCTTGCTCAACATATTGTGTAAAGATTAGGATTTTGCTACCTTGTTCAAGCTCTTTATTAACTATTTGTTCAACAGCCCTTAACTTCTCTTGTGCATTATGTACTAATATCCTTAGTTCTGTTCTTATCTTAACAGCTTCTAGAGCTTTCTCATCACCTTTTTTAGCCTCTTCGAGAATTTCCTCGAAAGTTTTTCCATTAACTAGCTTCTTATATCTTTCAAGAAGCTCTTTATATTTCTTCTTCTCCTCAGGTGTTAAGCTAACCTTTATAGTATCAACTGTGAATGGGGCTATGTATCCTTTCTCAGCTAGTTCAAACATAGACTTGCTGTAAACTACACCACCCATTAACGGGAAGAGTTCTACATGTCTTCCATCTTCTCTAATAACTGTTGCTGATAAACCTAATCTGTACTTTGCAAACATGTTCTCAGCTATATACCTAAATTTATCAGCTGGTAAATGATGAACCTCGTCAACTATGAGCAGAGAGAAGTATGAAGCTAGTGTTTTAATATATCTGAAAGCTGATTGATAAGTAGCTATTGTTATAGGTAATACTTTTTTCTCTGATCCATAGAAATACCCTATCATACCATTAGGTACATCAGTAAAACTAGCTATTTTCTCTCCCCATTGAAACACCTGCTCTTTTGTATAAGCAACTATAAGTGTTCTAACATTTAACTCAGCTATAGTAGCTATAGCTATAATTGTTTTTCCTGTTCCTGTAGGTAAAGCTATAACCCCTCTACAACCATTCTTTCTCCAAGCATCTAAAGCTTCTATCTGATAATCCCTTAATTCTCCTTTAAAAGATATCTTTATGGGGAGGTCGTTCTTCTCATTAATACCTGTCTCATTTTGAACAATTATATCTCTGCTCTTCAAAATCTCTATTACGTCAAAGAAATACATAGGTTTAGCTAATTTGAACGCTTTTAATTGGGGATAATATTTAACCCATTTCCTCTCTATCAAATCCCTTATCTTATCACCTAAGAAAGTATTAGGTACCAATAGTACTTGACCATTCTGAATTTTTATAACTACGCGTGGCATCAACATTTCTAAGATTTTCTGTACATCATCTAAAGAACTATTTTCAAACTCTATATCATAACTAGAAAGTAAATTTATTACTTCCCCAGGTTCTATTTCCTTGCTCTTTACAGCTTTTTCAAGCCTACTTATATCTAGTAGGAACTTTGATTTACCGTTCTCTCTTCCTAGATATTTAGAAAATTTTAGGAATAACTCAAAATCCTCTCTCTCCAACCATTCCCTAACATAGAACACTATGTTTGTCATATTCTACCCCAATCTTTCACAGAAAGATTATACAGCATACCTAACTTAAAAACACATCATTAAATTAAGTAGTAAACATATTCAACAAACATCGATCTACATAATACTGCAGTATGTTAAAATCTTAGTTTAAATTCCAAGGATTATGTAGAATTTGTTATATAATAAATTTAAGTGGGGAGAATACTGATCGATTTACATAGATTAGTTGCAACTCTATAAGATGTTTTAGATGATGTGAATGCCATCGCCTGATACTATGATGAGTGTCCGATCCTCTGATTCGCGAATATTCACTTTCTTCTATTATACAAGCTTTTTATTTTGTTATTTACTTTATTTTACGGGTATTGTAATGGGTAAACCTTTGCTGAAAAAGATAGCCGTGAAAACATTAGGTTCAGAATATGCTGCATTGGTTTGGAAACGAGTTGAAATTGTAGGTGATATAGCTGTTATTAGGAAACCGTATAGTGTGGATATTCCTATTGAAATGTTTAAATCTCTTGGTGAAGAACTTCTAAAGGAGTTGCCTTATGTTAAAAGTGTTTGGCTTGCTGTAACACCTGTTCATGGATCTGAAAGAATACGTGAATATACTCATATAGCTGGGGAGAGAAAAGGTGAAACTCTCTATAAAGAGCATGGATGTATTTTTAAAGTTGATATAACTAAGGTATATATCTCTCCTGTGCTAGGCTACGACCATATGAGGATAGCTAAGCAAGTTAAAGTTGGCGAAAAAGTTTTGAATATGTTTGCAGGTTTTTGCCCTTATAGTATTATAATTTCTAGGTATTCAAAACCAATGTATGTTGTATCTATAGATATAAACGAATACGCAACATTTTATGGTAAAATTAATATCGAATTGAATAAAGTTTCCTCCTCAAACGATATTATCAATGGGGACTCTCTGATTATTACCCCAGCTCTAGAAGAGAAATTCGATAGAATTTTAATGCCATATCCAGACTTATTCGAAGAAGCATTGAAAGTATGTATACCTGCTGTCAAAGAAGGAGGATTCATACATCCCCACTTATTTGTTGAAGGGAATGGCAAGAGGATTGCTTTTGAAAACGCTTGTAAAATTGTTGTAGAGAAACTAAGAAGTCTTGGTGTATCTGGAAAAGCTGTTGGAGGACACGTTATAAGGAGTATTGCACCTAGAAAATACCATGTAACAGTGGATGTATATATTGAGAAAAAATAGAAGATAAATACCTATTGATTAATATTTGATTCCTTGGATTCTTTAGAGATATATCTTCGCGCTATAGGTGAACGCTTTAATATATCTAGAACATTTTTTGTATGTTTGTTAAACAATATTTCATAGAGACTTTTATGCTTTGATAAAACGCTTAAAGAACAATTAGCAAGTTTCATAATAACCTCTGTTGATGTTGGATTTTCAACAAATTCTTCAAAACATTCTCTAAAATAAGGATTCTCAGTTATAGCAAGCTTAAGAAGTGTTACAATGTTTATCCTTAAAATAACTCTTTCGCTATATATCCCCTCTAAGTATATCCTCAATGTATGGCTTCTAGGTGTAGCAGTACATTTTATGTAACTACAGTCGAGAGGATCTATATAGATATCGCTATTCTCAACTTTATAGGCTTCCTCAATAGCATGAACCATTACTAGTCTGAAGTCACCGAATTTACCTTTGAATAGTTCAACGTTATTATACTTAGATATAATATTGTCAACTGTTTTCCAAAAACTGAGTTTTTTAGCATAAGTATCAAGACCATATCGGTCAAGCATACCAGATGTTGTGCTTGGAGGATCTAAACAATGAAGATAATACCTAATGCAGTTCATAACCTGGTCATATGTTGTGCGTATAATGAGTTTTACTACATCTAGAACTTTCATCAACACACCTCTTAGTATCTATATGTAAGATCTAAATAAATACTTCTCAGAATAATATGTGAAACTATTTAAAACTCTATTTCAGTTTTCATAGAGTTATAGCTAGAAAACTACTTCTTATTTTACTATTATTAATGTAGGATAGAGTAGAGGTACCTCAGCTTACGGAGATTCTTCATCTATTTAGTATATCCGCATGGTCTAGGATTCATCACGTTGAAATTATCCTTTAGATAACCCTTTTACAACAGCTTCAACTACTTTTTACCTAGCAAAAACATAGAGCTTGTTATAAAACTTATCCACAGTAATCCATAAAATGCTACTATATATAGCCATAGACATCCCTTGTTCAATTTCTTATTTGTAAACATAAAATTCTAAATAAATAAACATAATCGCTGTTAAAAGTAGAACTTAGTTATCTATAAACCAATTCAACTATGCCTTCTGTCCCCAAATATTCATCTTCATCAGTTTATGTCTATTTGTTACATCTAAGGACTTCCACTTCGCCTACAAGGTTTTCGATACTCTTGTGGGATCATGAATAGCTGACGAACCCAACAGAACAATACCTCCACCTAGATTTAGCTCGCTTAAGCTTGGAGCATAGCTCCCATCACCTAAGCAAATTCGGGAAATGCAAATAATCAAAACTTATAAACATTACCCCAAACATCAAACACAAAACAGCTCCATTTTCATTAAAGGATATACACTCTCAAAAATAGGTATTTTTGTGTGAGAGAAATGGTCATATGGGTTCCTAATATAATTGTTGTAAAAAGGAATGGAAGTAAAGAACCTTTTATCTATGAGAAAATCGTAGTTTCATGCTTAAAAGCGGGTGCACCAATAGATACTGCTAGAAAAATTGCTACAGTTGTTCTAGCTAGGCTTATTGCTGAGAATAAAACTGAAGTTACAGCTAAAGAATTAACAAAGACTGTTCTAGAATTGCTTAAGAAGGAAAACGAGGAATGGTACCGTAACTGGGTAGTATTCGATAGAGCTATAAAGAAAAGGAAAACTGAAGAAGAGTTGAAAGGATAATCTATCGAAGTTACTTTTCATTGAATTAACTCATCTTTTTAATACATATATAAACAGTTTTAAAATCGAAAAATTTTTTATACCTGCTTCATACCAGTCTAATTCCTCTAGATGATTGTATATGCCTGAAAAGAAGTTACCAACAGAAAATTCAAGTATATTAACAGGGACTAGAACAAGAGTACCCGATATAACACCTTTGAGCGGGTTATGTGCTCTGTGTGTATATAGTTGCCCAATTTTATGTGAAGTAGGTAAATCAGCTTTTAGAGGACGAGAAGTATTATATCCTGAGCCCGAAGAGTTTGGTTTAAGTACAGCTGCTGCTAACAAAGATTTCGGTCTTGATTGGTCCGATATTCAGCTTATGCCTAGGTTAAGCGAAGTTTTCGGTATAGAGCCTAACCCAGATAAGATGATTTTCGAGAATGTAGATATCTCTACTCGTTACGGAGGTGTAGATCTATCGATTCCGGTATTCATAGCTGCTCTAGGTTCTACAGATGTTGCCAAGAGAAATTGGGAGGGGATAGCTTATGGGGCTACTATAAGTGGTACAGCACTTGTTATTGGAGAGAATGTCTGTGGTATGGATAAAGAAGCCGTGTTTGTCGGCGACAAAGTTGCTTCATCTAAAGATATGGAGTTCAGAGTTAAAACATATAGAGAGTTGTGGGATGGGAAGCATGGGGATATAGCTGTTCAGACGAATGTTGAAGACGAGATGATGGGTGTAGATATCTATGCGGTTTCGAAACTTGAGGTAAACATAGTTGAAAAGAAATTTGGGCAAGGTGCTAAATCTATAGGTGGAGAAGTTAGGATATCTAGTTTGGAGAGAGCTATAGAGTTGAAGAAAAGAGGATACATAGTTATACCGGATCCAGAGGATAAAGATGTTCAAGAAGCGTTTAAGTTAGGAGCTATAAAGACTTTTGAAAGACATAGTAGAGTTGCTAAACCTAGTATTGAGAAATTCTTAGAGAGAATAGATCTCTTGAGGTCGATGGGGGTAAAGAGGATATGGATAAAGACAGGCTGCTACAGACCTGCTGATGTAGCTTTCGTAATGAAGTTAGCCTCTGAAGCTAAAGTAGATGGAGTTACATTCGATGGTGCTGGAGGAGGTACTGGAATGTCCCCCGTCCCTATGATGAATGAAAGTGGTGTTCCTACAATATACCTAGAGGCATGGATTCTAAGAGCTTGTGAATTAATGAAGAAGAAGGGTATGCATATACCGGACATAGCTATAGCTGGAGGATTCTCTAACGAACACCAGATAGTGAAAGCTATCGCTATAAGTAACTTTGGTGATAAACCTTACGTAAAAGCTATCGCTATGGCTAGAGCTCCACTCCTCGCTGTAATGAAGACTAAGTACTTCTTAGAGCTATACAAGAAGAATGCTTTACCACAACAATTTGTTGAAAGATACGGTTCGAAACCTGAATCATTCTTCGTATCATCATATGAAATTGTATCAAGGTACGGTGTAAATACCTATCAAAAGCTTCTAGAGTCTGGAGCTATAGGGCTTTACACATACTTTAAGAAAATAACAACAGGTATCAAGATATTGATGGCTGGGCAGAGGAAGTATAAACTATGGTTACTAGATAGAACAGATCTTGCAGCATTAACAGAGAGAGCCGCTAGAATTACAGGACTTCCAACGGTTGACACTATTGATAGCGATGCATTTGAGCTTATACTATCGAAATAACTTAGCTCCTACCCCTCTAAACCTCTAGCTTTTAAAGCTTCCTCAACCTCTACCAACCTGGTAGTTAATAGAGTGGCAAAAGCTCTTAACAAATATTTTTGACTAGATATCTTAGGTGATAACTCCCACCCTCTAGCATTCAGTACATCAATTAAATCTAGAATCAACTTTATCGAGTAACCAAGGAAGTGATAAGTTAACGATACAACGTTGAAACCTATAAACATTCTTAAATGCCTTGGAGGTGTTGAAAGGTAGAAAAGAGTTAGAGATGTAAACGTTGTAAACCCGTACACAAGATTTACAACTATGCCTAGTGTTAGTGTTGTTGTGAAGAAATCTATAGTCATTACAATGAAGCTCAGTATACACCATATAGAGAACACAGATAATACAATCCTTTTAGCACCTATGTATATCAGTAACAAAGTATTTATAAAGAACATCAAGGTAATTAAGTATATGTTTATGAATCTAGAGCATATTGTGGTTATGAGTAAGAAAAGCTTTAAGTATATAGCTTCGTATCTATGTAGAAAACTTTTTTTGTTTTGGATCGCTACTATGTCTTCGAATAACTTAGCCACACATCATCGCCTTAGAAGGTACACCGAATTTCTTAAGCAAATAGTTATTTAGATCCTCTATCTTTCCCTCGAACACCATCTCCCCGTTATAGAGAAGGAAGACGCTGTCTACTCTTAGCATGTGAAAATAAGCAGTGTTAGCTGATGCTACAACAATTACCTTTCTCTTCTCAAGACCATACTCAATGACTTTTAGAACTGCTTCAACACCTTCACTATCTAGGTAATCGAAAGGTTCATCTAGAAGCCATACTGGTTGATCTAGCGCTAGTATACTAGCTATAGAAACTCTTTTAGCTTCTCCACCACTTAACGTAAATGGGCTTCTATTGAACAAGTTCTTGGGTATTAAAATCTCGACTATCTCCCAATTCAAGCTAGAACCAGCTATTCTTTCAGAAAACTCTAACTCATCTTTAACTGAAACCTCTAGAAAACCTGCATACGGATTCTGCCATACATAACCTACAAGTTTAACAGCTTCTTTTCTAGAAAGCTTATGTATATCTCTATCGAATACTGTTACTCTACCTCTAGAAGGTTTAACAATACCTGCGATAGTTTTTAATAAAGTTGACTTCCCTGAACCATTCTTACCTATCAATAGATGCAAACCTTTACCCAATACCAAGCTAATGTTTTTTAAAACCACATTACCTGCGTACATAACGTTAACATTTTCAACAACTATCAATATATCTTCAGCCCTTTCATTAAAAATATCACTAGTAGAACGCCTAAAATACATATACTTACAACACTACCAACGAGTACTCCTAGAATAGCTATAACTAACTCTAAACCTCCAACAATATGTAGAACAAAATAGCCAACAATAAAAGTTACCACAATTGTTTCAATAATTGCTGCAAATATTAGCGATACAATGCTTTTACTTTTCCTACCGATAAACCATGCTACTAATCCTGCTAGGAAATTAGCTAGGCTACCGAAGATAATATCTATTATACCGAAAGGAGACATTATATTTCCTATAGCACATCCAAGAGCTAAACCTAAAGCGCTTGGCAAACTAAAGAAATCTAAAAAAGGTAGCAAGAGCAATGCATCTGCTATTCTAACTTGAAATTCATAGAAACTTATGGGCGCCATCAATAACACTAAAGCTCCGTAAAGACCTGCAATAATAGCTATCTTTATAACCGTTAGCATCTTCATGATACCACTCAAAAACATTATTTATTTAGAGCTCTACAACCTACGTTAGGAGCTACAAAATAAAAGTTTTCATCTAACTGACCTCCTCCTCACCCTTTAGGGTGAGGATTCCCTTCAGAAGTTCATCAGTTCCCCTCATCTATTTGGGTTTACATCTGTCATCTGAGGGGCAGACAGGAGGGCCAGAGCTTCCCCCACAACCTGTTTAGTGGTTGCAGATCCTGCATGCAGATGCTTAGTGGCAACCACAGTTCTGATAATACCCATCATCGAAAGAATGTAAAAAGTTATATAGTTGATATCTAAATCTATTTACATTAATCTCTTTTAGGAAATAACTACTTGTTTCGCTAAGCGTATAAATTTTTATAGTCTGCAACTTTGAGGAAAAGTTTCAATACAGGGGAGTAGACTTAGCAATGAAAGCACTCTTACATGTTAACAATATTAAAGATGTTGGTAAAAAACCTAGGTTTAGCATATTCACAAACCTAGGTATAATGATTACAGCTATAAATAAATTGTTGATATCCTATATACCGTGGTTTAGAGAAGCTTTATTGCTGATGATGTTTATATTCTTAGTTAGAGCTTATATAGGTGGGAATGTAATGCCAATGAATACACGTAGGGTTGTTAATGCTATAGTTACTCTAGATTTTAAGATGCTTATCTATGGAGTAACTATTTATTTTATCTCAGGTGTGATTTATATAGTTTCAGAGTTCGCTTTACAGAAATACTTCGTTAAGTCGGCTGAAGGTGTTGTTAAAATCAAGCTTATGATGTTAAATAGCTTAGATAAAGCTGGGAGAGAATTGAATTCCGAAGATATTGTTGGTAGGATTAGTAGTGATGTAGATTTTGTTGTATGGAATTTGAATGGTGTTTTAACAACTTTTATACCAAATATCTTCACATCTATTACAGCTATGGCAACACTATTCTCTTTTGATAAAGTAATTGGTCTATGTATAGCTCCTACATTAGCACCATATATTCTTATAGCTGAATATTATAGTAGAAGAGCTGAAAAAGCTCGGCTTAAGGAAAGACAGGCATACTCACAAAGTATAGTGTATATTAGAGATGCTGTTTACGGTGCTAAGAATGGTGAAATCAATGCAAAGATATTAAATATGTGGAAAGAAAACATTGTAAAGGTTATGTGGTACGATAGGATTTACTGGGGAGTAAGCCTACTAACAATGTTTTCATCAATCGGGTTAGCATCGTATATAACCTTTAACTATTCTAAAGATGACAGAATTGATGTAGGTATGATTGCAGGTGTTCTATCAGCTATATCAACAGCTCACTCTGCTTTTATGAACGCTATATGGGCTATATGTATACAAAGTCAAATAATTGCAGCAATTAAAAGAATTCTAGAGTGCATAAGTGTAGATCAAAAAGTTGAAGAAAAACCCATCACCATATATAATCTAAGATTAAGATAAATAGATACCTTGTCTATATCCATAGTTAGATTTAAGATGACAAAACAGTATTATTGTATAGTTAGGAGTGATGAGGGTTAACAGCGCTGAGTAATGATGAGCTTCTGAATCTGATATATTTAGTGCATAACAATATTTTCTAAATAAATAAATACTTTGATCTCACATTAGATCGTATTCTACGGATTTGTAGTAAACATTATTGTTAAGGTTTCTACGATTGCAGCAATATATAATATTAAGTATGATAACCCTAGCAAAGCAAAGTAACTTAAAATATTTTTCTTAGATAGCTTAGTTTTTATTATCGAAATTGAGAAGGCTATAGATTCTGTTACAGTTATAGCATATGCTAAGAACTCTATATATGTATGAGGTGTTATTAACAATGTTAATAAAATACTTAGTTTTGGAGAACTATACCTACTTTCTGTAAGGATGTAATCAATGTAAAACCTTAGAACAGCACCTGTAAAAGTTATAACATATACATAGATTATGAGACCGAAGAACGGTATCATGAATAACAGATTAGCTACAGCATTATTAATAAATATAGCTATAGCTAATCTCAGTATACGATCAAACGAGAAACTCTTAGATATCTCACTAGCTTCTCTAGCTACACCAGATAAACGTTCAAAACCTAATCTAAGTAGATCCTCAGGAAAAACAGTATAAGCATAGATATAACCTAAAATTAGCCCAACAATAGATAAAAACATCAAGATCAACCAAATAAAAACTCTCCTACGTAAACTCAAAACAATATCACCACTTTCTAACATAGTAATACAAGTTATTATAGTTTTAACAATTTAGCTAATAAAATCTTTAACAAAAATCGGTCTATATTTGGAGAAATCAACTTCTTTCTAATTCTATTAAAAAATGTTTGTTTTTATTTTCTTTTTAGTGTTAGTGTTATTATTACTGCTATTGCTACTGTTATCAATGTTATTATTGTTGTGTATGTCCAGTCTGTTATTCTCTCTATAGATGTTGTTATATATTGTGGTATCGTTGATGTTGTAATTATTATTGTTGGCGTTGTCAATGTTGTTGTGTATGTTGTTCTATATGTAGTTATAATTGTTGTTGGTATAGCTGTTGTATATAGATACGTAGTTGTTCTAACAACAGTTGTAGGGGATGTAGTAGTATAATAATAGTAATAATAGTAAGGAGTAGTAACAGTAGTCGTTACAGGGGTAATAGATACCATAGTTATAGTCGTTGTAACTGTAGATGGTTGAATTGTGTATACACCCGGTGTATTGATAACTATTTGGGTTATAGTTGTGTTTGCATAGATAGTGCTCGATATTATTATTGCACGCCCATCTATAGTTCTTAATATTGCTGTAACTATGTATACACCCGGCTGTGCATAAGTATGGATTTTTCTTAGATCACTTGTATCGTAGCTGAGGAAGTCTGCCAAGGTTCCGGCATACTTTGTTCCATCACCCATGTACCACTCGACGTATGTAATTTCATCGTTAGGAGATTTGTATGGTGGTAAGCTTATCCCGAAGTTTACTGTTAAATTTGTTGTAGATGTGGGTAAGTATTTATCCCATATATAGTCTTCCTTTGTTTGCAGGTGAAGTATTGTTAGCTTTGGTGTTGCAGGGAAATCTGTTCCTGCATATCTCATAATCTTATACATAAGATCGTCTGTTGGAGGCTCTACATTTACATTGTACGGTCTTTTATATGTTATATTGGTTAAGCAACTTTTTATCACAATGTTTTTTGTAATGTTTGGATTATATATGATTCTGTTGCTAACATTGAGGAAGTATCCTGGAGGTTCATTTGATAATGTACATTCAGCTAATACAAATGTATTATGTTTCGGTGATGCTACAAAGATGTTTGCTTCTGCGTATACTAAACCTTGCATCGTTATACCTACTCCATATTCGCCTACCCAATAGTATAGGTTGTTAAATGCGTCAACTATGCCGAATCTTAGCCTAGGATGTCTAGACCGAGTCATGAAGTAGTAATTGTGGTGTAGTGTAACTCTAAAGTTTCTATCTGTTGTTCTTGTAGCACTATTACCTATGAGATGTACTTTGTTGTGGTTCCAGAACTTCGACCACGATATAGTGATGTTATTTAAACGCGTTGTAGAAGCTTCAGCTAGATCTACTGCACCATCAGACCAGTTAGTGAAATCACAGTGATGGATCCAGATATTTGTAGATCTACGAATTTCAATAGCGTCAATATTAACAGCATCTACTGAGTCAAACCTTATGTTAACTATTATGATGTTCTCTGCGTCATATATACGGAATGCTTGACCACGACCAGATAAACTAGCTGTACCTGTTATCGTTATCTGAGCTCCTCTACCATCTATAGTTTTATATGAGGTCAGCGATATTCTATCTTTGAGGTATATCGTTCCGTTAACTAAGAAGAATATCCATAGCGGTTGAGTTTGTATTAATGCGTATCTCAATGATCCTGGCTTAGGGTTTATAGGATCGTCTTCTGTTGTGTTAACAAAGTATACATCCCCACCTAGCCCTCCTGTAACATTTTGAGCATAACCACTTCTCTCTGCTAAGAGATCTTTTATACAGTAAACCCCTTTAAAACAGTAATCTGGTGTGGCAATTATGTTCGTTATACCTCCCAGCGTCTGCATACTAGCAATAAGAGTAGTATTCAATGGCATATATATCAGAAATGCTGATAATATCACTATTAACGTTATCAATATTATTGTTAACAAAGATATCCTACGGTTTGAGATCAAATTCGCACCCTATTAAAATCCACTATATAGCTACTCTATATAAAGTTTTCTAGATTTTAATCATTTGAATAAAACTTGACTAAATTTGATTGCATCGAATGGACATATAGAGTAACATAGAGCACAATTATCGCATCTACTTTCATCTATTATAGGGGGGTCAGAGTCTCTATCTATGATCGCTCTATAAGGGCATACCTTAATACATATTTTACAGTTTCTACACTTATTTGATATTATCTTAAATCTGTATACTTTTTCTCTATTAAGTTTATCGAGTGGTATTATATTCTCTATCGCTTTACCTCTGAACTGCTCAATATTTGTAAATCCATGTTTAATCATCCAGTTTCTTAGTTCTTCAAGCATAGTCTTGATAACTTCGTACCCGTGTATAACTATAGTTGTACATATCTGTGTTGCTTTAGCTCCAACTAGTATAAACCTAGCTATATCGAAGCCTGAAGCTATGCCTCCTGAACCTATTACAGGTGTTTGGGGTAGTTCTTTCACTATTTGGTATGTCCATGCCAAGCTTGTAGGGAGTTGCCAAGGTCCACCATAACCTCCTAGCCCACCCCATAGGATAGGCTTCATAGTTTCTACATCTATTATCAACCCTTGGAATCTAGCTGTTGAAACAAGTATATCTACACCTGCTTTAACCATTATTTTCGCAAGCTCAAGGGGGTTTGCCCCATGTGGTGTTAATTTACCTATAACTGGAATATTTGTAGACTCTTTAACTATTTTGATTATGTTTGTTACAACTTCTGGATTAGATACAGCTGCTCTACCCATTAGCTCAGGTCTAGAAGGATCTACATGTGGACATGATAAGTTTAATTCTATGACATCACTACCTGCCTCTGTTACTAACCTTGCTAGTTTTGCCCATTCATCATATGTTCTACCAGCTATACTAGCTATAACAACTCCTTCAAGTTTCCTCCTAGAGATCTCGTTCTTAGCTTTTTTAAGCATTTCAACCCATTTCTCTGGAGGGTACTCTGACATTAAGTCTACTGAATAGAAGGAATAGAACCTAGCTCTAGCTATAGCGCTATGCTTATCGACAACATACATCCTAGGCTTGGGTTGGATCTGCATTTCAATATCATATGTTATAGTCTTTGTAACTACCCCTCCTGCCCCAGCTTCCAAACCTTTTACTATATCAACATCGTTTTTAACCGAGGGACCTGAAGCTATTATCAGAGGGTTAGGAAGCACGAAATCTTTGTATAGTTTAACTGTGAGATCTATATCCATCTTTGGAACCTATATGAGCTTCAACTTTTTCAGCACCTCTTTTATCTTTTCTTTTTCATCACTTGATACAGGCTGTAGAGGTGGTCTTACATAAGTAGTTTCCAAGACGCCCATCATCGCTAGAACTTCTTTTAATCTTGCTCTATAGTTTCTCACAGGTGGTGCAAATATAACTTCCTCAAGAGGTAGAATCATCTCCCATATCTCGAAAGCTTCTTCATACCTCTTCTTCGCTACAAGGTTAAACATCTCTACCTGTTCTTTAACAGCTATAGTCCCGAAACCCAGTAATCCTCCTTCTGCTCCAAGTACGAGGGATTCATATATAAAGTTATCGTTACCTGTTAAAATCATTATCCTATTCTTCAACTTCTTAATTGTACGGACAACATCTATAAACTTCTTCGCATCGAAAGAAGCTTCTTTTATAGCTACAACAGTTCTTAACGATGAGAGCATCTCGATAGCTTTAGCTGTATACTCAACCCCTCCTAACGCTGGTTGTAGATTGAATACTATCAACGGTATTTCGACGTTATCTGATAATGCTTTGTGATAACTATATATAACGTCTTCATTTGGATAACCTATGAACGATGGATGTGGGAAAACGAGTAAAGCATTGGCACCTGCTTCTTTTAACTGTTTAGCTGTTTCAACAGCGTCCATAGTGTTTATCGCTTGTAACCCCACTACGATAGGTACCTTACCTTTTACAACTTGGTTTACAAACTTTACAAGCTCTATTTTTTCATGTTTATAAAGTGAGGGCCCTTCACCTGTGTCTACAGCTACAGCCAGACCCCCTATGTCAAAACTAAGCAACCATTTTAAATATCTCTCCATCTGATCAAAATCTATACTGTAATTAGCTTTCATAGGAGTGACTATAGCAGGTACCAGGCTAAATAACTTGAAGGGATTTGATATTTTCTGCGTCATTATAACACCTTTGAAAATATATGAAGTTCAAGATTTAGAACTTTACCTAAAAATATAAGCTTTACATTGAAGATTTAAAACTCGCTATATACTTCTATAAGCTTCTAAAGGAAATTTTAAAGGTTAGTAAATATAATAATAGGATAGATATAGAAACTAAGTTAAATATTAAGTTCTTTATTTGGGTAATGATATCATATTTCCATATATCGTCTGATTATAGGGATGCTGTTTCTTAACTTTAACAACTTTTTCCTTTGGATTATCGTCTTGAGTATATATCACTACTTTGTGTTCGTTCCAAACAATAATCTCATCCCTTGCATCCCCAACAACATCCCATACATAAACCTTTGGCCCCCATTCACTACCTTTCCACATATCTATAACGAATGAAACTAATAGATTTCCGTATATATCATATAACCCGTTAGGAGATGCAATTAGATGATAACCGTTACCTATCCAGTTCACAGGTACCCATCCGTACACTTTGCCGAAAGTTACAAAAATTAGATTTCCATTTAAATCAAATACATATTGATTTAATCCACCCCAGAATGTTTGCCCAATTATTAACGGTCTCTCTATAGATGGGTCGAAAGTTGCTAGAGAGAGAACCTGTGCGTGTCCCAGATGCCACTCCTTCACTATCTCTCCTTTTTCAGCATCTATGAAATAGAAACCACCTAATTGATTTGCTATCGCTAGGTAACGTTTACCGTTGTAAGTATAAGCTACAGCGCTATCGCAATGATCATACAAATCCAATCTCCATAGAACCTTACCGTTATCATCTATAAGTGCATCACCTACGAAGATCTCGTCCCTACCATCGTCATCTATATCGTATACGAGGGGTGTATGTATAAGTTTTCCGCTATAACTCCATAGTTCATCTAAAATATCTGTATATACCCATAAATTGTTGTAACGATCCTTGAATATTATATCTCTAGGTTTACCTAAACCTCTTATATCGGCAAAAATTATTTGATCCCCGACAACTCTTTCAAAGAAAGTTTCTGAGCCTTCCATATAATCTCCTCCTTCTCTAGACTTTGGCGTATTTACACTACGCAATACTTTTCCTGTTATGCCTTCTAATATCATAATTTTAAAATTCCTTGCAAGCACAACCTCATCTTTTCCATCATCGTTGATATCTATAACCTCTATAGGAAGCTCTGATTCAGCTGAGAAATTCCTTATATCTGGTTTACCTATTTGCCAAAGAATATTTCCATCAAGATTTACCGCTGTTACACATGTTATAGGTCTGTAGATGTTATAATGAATTTTATCGCCTGTCACAATATTGTCATTTTGAGCAAATATGAACTCTGGTCTTCCATCACCATTTATATCCCCTATCCTCATTATTCTCGCGGCATGGTCACCTAAATCAATTATTTTATAAACTAGAGCTTTAGGAATGTACGTATCCTTGAATGGCGACGGTTTTGTCTCTAGTGTTATGTTTTCTATGGCTTTATTATATATTCTAAAACCCTTTATACAGATAGTACCTTCCCCTTGACCAGAAATGTATAAATTTATGTACTTAGAACCTTTGGGAGTTTTGAAGAAGCTGAAAACTTTTTTCCAATCACTACTACAGCCAGCCAGAGCTATATCACCACACCTGAACCTGCCAACACTGAAGCAAGGTCTATAATTACAATGCCAATCTGTTCTATAGAATGCTTCACCGTTATCTCCCCAAACCCATTTATCGAAAGTAAGTTCTATTGGTTTAAGATCCTCATTTAATAATTCAATCCTTATAACAAATCCATCTAATACTCCTTTTTTAAAATTAAATCTTTTTAAAGCAAAGCAGTATTTAACATATACTTCAACTACGTAATAATCATCTTCTTTCACTCTTATCAAAGGTTTGTATACTAAAGTCCAGCGAGCATCTCTACCACTATTTATAGCAACTCCTACTCCTTCTATGTAATCAACCTTAGGTGTTGCTTCTGTATGCTTAATAAAGATCCAGTAAGTTAAACCATCTGAGAAATCAAGGTTATAAGCATTGTTTACATCAAATACAGGTAAAGCTACTCTATGTAGGTATAGTATATCTTTGAAACTCATATACATAACCTAGCGTACCTTTAATTTTAAGATTTGAACACATTCTTATTTCCCTTTTCTATAGTGGCTTCGCAATCCTCCATTACTACACCCTTAACATTTTCAAATATTATAGGCATCTCTTCATTTGAAACTATGCTGATCCTCGATAACTTGATATTCGATACATTTGAGATAACAGCTCCCTTAACTGCTCTTATCTTTACGTTCTCCATAACAATATCGGTAATAGGCATCTCAGGTAACCCCAATAATCTAATTGCTTGTCTAGCTCCTTGACATACGATGTTTTGGATACGTATTCCCCTTATGATCGGCGTTCTTTCTGATACAGGTTCCGGAGGTATTTGCTCGTAGAACATGTCTATAACAATAGCTTCGTAAACTATATCCTTCATAATGATGTTTCTCACGTACACATTCTCGACAGTACCTCCTCTACCTCTAGCTGTCTTCATCCTTATACCTCTCTCTGTCCCCTCGAAGATGCAGTTCTCTACAGCAACATTTTTAACACCTCCAGACATTTCACTCCCGATGACAATCCCGCCATGTCCTTTCTTCATAAGGCAGTTATATACATATACATTTGTTGTTGGTATCCCTATCTTCCTACCCTCCTCATTCTTACCAGATTTCAGCACAACACAATCATCTCCTACATCTATTGTACAACCACGGATAGTTACATCACTTGAGGAATCTATAACAATTCCGTCAGTGTTTGGTGAATAGTCTGGTGCTTCAATTCTAACGTTATCTATTGTTACATGTTTCGAGTACAACACATGTATATTCCACATAGGGGAGTTTCTGAAAGTTAATCCGTATATGTACACGTTTTCTGCATTGAATAGCTGTAGAAACTGAGGTCTAAAGAATTCACGGTACTGTTCACATATTTCTCTTGAAAGTTTTAACCCTTTAAACGTAATCTCTTTGTAGAGTTTATAACCTTCGAAGGCTCTTCTACTTGGCCACCACGTATTGGTTTCTTCATCGATGTAACCCTCGCCTGATTCCTTAAGTTTTTTCCACGTTTCTTCAGATACCTTCGACTTTTTTATGTACCACCACTTCTCACCCTTACCATCTATAACCCCTTCACCAATTATAGCAACGTTTTTGATGTTCTTTCCGAATATGAATGGCGATATCTGGTACATATGAAGACCTTCTCTCCTCGTCTCAATTATAGGGTAATTGCCATACATAGGGAGAAACTCTAGTATAGTATCTCTCTCTATGAATATCATAGCATCGCTTTCTAGATTCAATGGTGATAAGAGAAGATATCTTCCAGATTGTATGTAAACAATAGCTCTTTTCTTCGAAGCTTCGGTAATAGCTAGATTAATAGCTTTTGAACTATCTTCAACTCCTTTAGGATCTGCCCCAAAATCTACCACGTTTAGTTTTTGTGTAGTAAACATTGTTATCATAGCAAATCCCTACATTTCTCAAGGGTAAGAAATATTTAAGGCTCACTACTTAGAAGTATCTTGTCTCATAATTAATTTAAAAACTTATTTTTATGAATATACCTTTAATATGTGTATTAGGTGTGAAAAATGAAAGTAATTGGGGTTGCTGTTATTGGTTTAGGTGCTATAGGCCGTAGACATGTGGAAAGTTTAAAAGAGCTTGAGCAAGAGGGGTTCGGGGTTAAGCTTGTAGGTGTTATGGATGTAGTGAAGATGAAGGTAGATGAATATTCCTCTAAGTATCACTGTAAAGGATACTATTCATATGACGAAGTTGTAAAAGATCCTGAAGTCGATGTAGTCTTTATTGCAACACCTCATTATCTACATGCACAACAAGCGATATACGCTATGGAGAATAAGAAACATGCTATAGTTGAGAAGCCTATGGCTATAACCTTAGCTTCTGCAAAGGAGATGATATCAAAGGCTAGGAGGAATGGGGTGAGATTAGGTGTAATCTACCAGAGAAGGTATGCATATGCTATTCAGAAGTTAAAGGAGTTAATATCCTCTAATATACTTGGAAAGATATTCATAGCAGAAGCTTCTCTTATGTGGTATAGAAGTGAAGAAGAATACTACCTGAAAGATGAGGCCGCTAGGAGTTGGAGGGGGATGTGGAGCACTGAGGGAGGAGGTCTATTAATGACTCAAGCAATACACATCATAGATTTAGTGATATACTTATTAGGCGATGCAGACGAAGTCTATGGATATATAGACAATGTTAACCACACTAATATATCAGTTGAAGATACAGCCGTTGCAGTAATAAAATTCAAGAACGAGGTTTTAGCTACTTTAACGTCCTCCATATCATTTCAACCTCCAGAAAAACAATATTGGAGAATCAGCGTTTTCGGTACAAATGGTTTTGCTGAAGTAGAAAACGAATCATTTAAACAAGTAGCTGTACTAAGTCAAACTTTAGATCAATCTTTATTCGAGAAAAGAAAAGAAAATCTTCATAAAAAGCTCTTCAAAGAGTTCCTCATAGCCCTTAAAGAAGATAGAGATTTCCCTATAAATGGTGAAGAAGGGTACAAGAGTTTAGAATTAGTGAAGGCTATATATTATACAGCAATATTAGGTAAACCCATAAAATTACCATTAAATATCAATATAGTAATATAAGCGAACTTGATTTAGGTTAAGTTATGATAGATTAAATAGATTAAGTTTTGTTAAAAATATTTTTGTTTTATTTTCTTTTTATGAATATTCCTATTGTTAATCCAACTATGAGTAGTATTACTGCTATTGCTATTGTTGTTGTCCATTCTATTTCTCTAATTGTTGTTGATGTTGTTGATAATATTGTTGATGTTGATGTTGATAATATTGTTGATGTTGATACAATAGTTTTCTCAACACTTTGAGTAACAACAACAGTAATTGTTGCTACACCAGTAACAGGAGTAGTCGGTGTTGGAGTAGTTGTAGGTGTTGGTCTAGGTGTTGTAGGTGTTGGAGATGGTCTCGGAGTTGTAGGCGATGGAGTAGGAGTCGGTGTTGGAGTAGTTGTAGGTGTAGTAATTGTTATAACTATTGGCCTTGGTTTTAGGATCTCAGCTATTTGCTTCCATAGTGTATCGAGAGGTATCATCAAACCTCCTTGATCAGTAGGTTTCACCCACCAGGGAACAGTAGGCTTTTCTCCTTTAACTTTGCTAGCAAGACCGAAGAATATAGGGAAGTTTGAGTCTGAAAATGTTGTTGCAGGCCACCACCAAGGATTAGATGCGTTAGGCCATCCAATCCAATAGTCAATTCTATATTGATACCAAGCTCCACCACCACTTCTCGAGTACACAATGTATGGTATATCTCTATAGAGTAGCTCTTGTACTCTACTTGCAGCATATATTCTTTCTTCTTCAAATGGCGAGCTTAATAGGTCTAACCATTTATCCATTTCTGAATTATTATACCAAGCGTAATTAGAGCTTGGTATTGAACCGCTATGTAATCTTGGGCGGTAAGTGCTGTATGGAGAAGCCCAGTTTATTGTTATGGTCTCAATTGGGTCTACTATGTCCCATCCTGATCCAGATTGTATTAAGCTTTGTATAGTTGCAAGAGATGAGATAACTTTATAATCTACACTAAAGCCTAGCTTCTTCAAGTTGTTTACATATAGTTGTGCAATAATCTCTCTTACGGCACTAGCTCTTACAATGTATGTTATTTTTAGAGGTGTCCCATCAGGTAATTCTCTGATACCATCACCATTTCTATCAATCACACTAGCTTCATCTAAAATAGCTCTTGCTTTGTTGAGATCTGTTGTCAATGTACAATTTTCATTACCCCATACTAATTTACATAGAGTTCTGTTAATAATTTTATCAAACGATGGTTCGTTTGGCAACCAGGCCATAGTTCCTTTTTCTCCTACTCCTTGAAGTGCTTTCTCTATATGTTCATCCCATGGAAATGCGTAAACCATTGCAAGTCTAATAGCTCTTCTGACAGCATCATATTGATCTCCGAGTATTCCAATAACTTTACTCTTCATATTGAATGCTATGATATTACCTGATCCTAGTCTATAGTATGGTGGTTTGGTATCATCCCACGTATGTATTCCTTCCTTGAAGTAATTCCATATATCTTGTAGACCACCACATCCATCCCAATCTGTTTGTGCTGCACGTATTGAAGTAACTCTTGGTGAGTCTTCTGCTAACCATAAAATGAGATATTTAGGTCTTGGTAAACCAAAAATTGATTTCCCCCACCAATAATCATCGCGTATGAAATAGATGTATCTATTTGCTTCATCTACATAAAATACTCTATAAGGTCCTGAAACAACCATTTTAGCAGGATCAGTATTTTTCCACGATCTTAATTCACCAGTAGCATTTATTTGTTCAAAGATATGCTTAGGATATACCCTCAGTGTTATCCAACAACTTATGAATCGTATGTAGCCTACTGTACCAATTTCGTATGATGTTTTATTCATTTTTAATTCAATTGTTTTATCATCTACTTTTCTAATTTCCTCTACAACAGTTGAAGAACAACCAGATCCAGGACCTCGTCCTAAATAGATACCAAGTTTAATTGTGTATATAACGTCGTCAGCTGTTATAGGTTTACCATCACTCCATGTTGCTTCTGGTCTAATATAAATCCTGACGGTAAATGGGTCAATCCATTCGTAACCCTTAGCTAGAAGTGGTATAAAACCTCTAATACCGTAGCTTTCCCCTTCTAGAAACAACGTTAGATATGCAATACTTTGCGGAACAAATGTTCCTGCATAATCATTAAATCTAATAGTTGTTATACCTCTTGCAAATATCAAAGTCTCCTCTTTAGGTATCCCCTGAGCATTTATAAAAGCTGTTAATTCAATCAACATCATTACTATAATTGATACCATGATTACATTTCTTAATCTAATAACTTTCTTATACAACATTCAATCCACCCCAATAAAAACACATAATCCTTAGTTTAAAAACTTTTTCGTCTTGAACAATTCCAATCTAAATAATAACTTCAAGAACGACTAAAGTTCTTTCCACTTTAGATATATACTTGGAACACTTTCTATTAGACGTTTTATATATTCATGTGTTGAATTTTTAATGATTTCTTCTGGAGAACCTTCTCCCACTATTCTTCCTTTATACATAACAAGTACTCTATCGCTAAATGTTGTCGCTAAGTTTATATCGTGTGTTATGAATAAAATTGATGTATTGTAAAGATCTCTTAAATCTATAAACAGTTTCATTATACCCCCTCTTAACGATGCATCTACCATTGAAACAGGTTCATCAGCAACAATAACCTTGGGTTTTAAGATAACACATCTTGCTATTAATATTCGCTGTCTTTGACCTCCAGACAGCTGGTGAGGATATTTACTAAGTACTTCGCTTGGTTCAAGCCCTACCTGATTAAGGCTTTCAATTATAAGTCTTCTACCAATGTCATCTTGAGGATCTATGCCAAGAAGATTTAGAGCTTGATGAAGTACTCTATCAACTTTGTATGAAGGATTGAAAGCTGAATAAGGATCTTGCGGAACTAGTTGAACCTTTCTCCAATACTCTATAAGTTCTTTTTTACTCTTTATATCTGTCCATATATCTTTACCTTCAAATATAACAGAACCTGATGTAGGTGGAAGCAGCCTCAATATAATCTTCGCAGTAGTTGTCTTCCCTGAACCTGACTCCCCAACAAGAGACACTATTTCACCCTTCTTGATTTCAAAAGATATATTATCTATAGCTACTATGTATTGTTTCCTAATAAAACCTGACTCGTATACCTTTGTCAATCCTTTAACTTTAAGCATAATCATCACCAAATACATTAGTCATGGAACTAAATTAAAAGCTATTTCTTTGAATATAGCCAACAAGCTACATAACGATTTTTTTCTATCTGTATCATTGAAGGTTCTTCTCTTCTACAAATATCCATCGCATAAGGACATCTAGGATGAAACCTACACCCTGAGGGGGGATTTGCTAAGCTTGGAGGGGCACCACTTATCGTGATAATATCTTTTGCTTTAGCTAATTTTCCTTGTAATAGTACTTGAGCTATATCAGGTATAGATCTTATCAGTAATGACGAGTACGGATGGTATGGATTCTGTATGAATTCTTCTGTTGGTGATTCTTCAACTATTTTACCTGCATACATAACAGCAAATCTATCAGCTATTTGTCTTGCTGCACCTATTTCGTGTGTAATAAATATGACGCTTTCTATATATCCTTGTTTCTTTAAATCAATCATTGTTTTGAGTACGAGTTTCTGCGTTGACACATCTAAAGCTGATGTAGGTTCATCAGCTATCACTATACGTGGTCTAAGAATAGCGATCAACGCTAACACAGCTCTTTGCCTCATCCCACCAGAAAGTTCAAAAGGATATCTATCAATAATACTAGGGGATAATCCTATTGATTGTAGTATCTTTGAGAATCTTTCTATAATCTCTTCTTCATTTATTTCTTCGTAGTGAGCATTTATAATATCCATGAGTATCTTCTTTATTTTTAATGTTGGCATTAACGCATTCATAGCGAACTGTGGTACTAAAGCTATTTCAACACCCCATACGTGCTTCTTTAATATATCTCTTGATAACTTATGTAGTTCAAGTTTTTTACCATCTTTTGTATAAAGTATTATGCTACCATCAATATATTGAAGTGGTAACGTAAAATCTGCTAATATAACTCTAGCTAAAGTTGATTTACCACAACCACTTTCACCTATAATTCCTAAAATTTCCCCTCGTTTAACTACTAGGTTTACTCCATCAACAGCCTTTATATAAATGCTTCTATCTTTACTTTTAGATGATGATTGTACATAGTAGGCTTTTAAATCACTTACATTTAATATCTCTGTTGTAGTCAGCAATTAGCTCTCCCTCTATCCTTTTCTCAATCTCGGATTAAATATTTCATCTATAGCCGTTGAAATAAGCATCATTGATAATATCAACAATATTAGTATGATTCCTGGTGGTACAAACCACCACCAGATACCCCTTAATATAGCTCCTGAAGCATTGGCATCTCTAATCATAAGTCCTAATGAATACCCTTCTGAAGGTCTTAATCCTAATAGACTAAATGTAGCTTCTCCAACAATTCCATCGTCTATATGTGTTGCAAAGAATACCATTATATAAGATGCAACTGAAGGTATCATGTCTTCGAATATTATTCTTAGGGTACTGTATCCTGAGATTTTGGATAGAATTATAAAGTCTTCTTCTTTTAAGCTTAAGAGCCTTGCTCTTAAAGCTCTCGCAAACCCTGCCCACATGGTAAAACCAAGTATAATAGCTATTACTTCATAGCTTTTCACAGGCATATAAAATGCTATTACTAAGGCTAACAATATTGTTGGGATTGATAATAGAAAACTTATGATGGCTGTAACAATGCTATCTACAATTCCCCCAAATGCTACTGAAAACATAGCTGCTATAACTCCAAGTATTGTAGCTATAGCCGCCGATAGAAAACCTACATATAATGATACCTTAGTACCATACATAAGAGTTGCAAGTAAATCTCTGCCAGCAGCGTCTGTGCCCAGTGGATATTCCGAGCTTAGTGATTTTAATGGTGGATTTGCTGTACTTAGAGGATCTCTGGGGTAAAGTATGGGCCCTATACAAGAGAAGACTACTAGGCTAATGAATATTGATAACCCTACTACAAATCTTGTATTTCTCAATAACATTTTTATGGATTCAATTACTCCGATAAACTTCATAGAATTTGAAGATCTTTTTATATTGATTTTAACCATTGGTTTCCTACCTCTTTATTTCCTATATCCAAGCCTTACACGCGGATCTATAATTATATGAACAAAATCCGATAAAAACATCGCTAAATATATTGTGCCAACTAGAATTGTGAATATACCTTGAAGTAGCATATAATCGTTGTTACTCACAGCATTCGCAAAATACCAACCAGTACCAGGATAAGCAAATATATTTTCAATTAAAGCTGCACCTCCAACAGCTCTTCCTAATCTTATCGATAGATTGACAACTTGAGGCATCATTGCATTTCTAAATGCATATTTCCTTATTATCTTATCTGGCAACCCTGTATAATCAGCAAATACTATGTAATCAGATTTTAATTGGGAAATCATGAGGTTTCTCATGGATACTACTTGGCTACAAAGATAAGGTATTGTTAATGTTATGAATGGTAATACGTAATGATGTAGAACATTTAATACAAATTCTATACGCCAAGAAGGTATAATTAACGGATCATAAGCTCTATTCGGTGGAAATATCTTAACTTGTATGGCTAGTAAATATATTAATAGCATGCCAAGCCAGTATACAGGAATTTGCGCTACCAATGATGATACCAAGATCGATATTCTCTCAAAAGTTGTTCCTCTCTTATAACCAACTGCCGCCCCCCAAATATTTCCTATAGACCAGCCAACTATTGTTGATGGAATAAATAGAAGGAGAGTCCATGGTAACGCTTGCATCACTATCTCCATTACTTTTTTTGGATAGAATAGTATAGAGGTCCCTAAATCACCTCTAAACGCCTTTGTAATATAGTCTACATATTGTTTCCATACAGGTTTACCTAATCCAAATTCTTCTATAAACGTTCTATACATTTGAGGAACTTGATCAGGATTTATAAAATAATTCATTTCCTCAGCCCATCCCTGTATCATTGCTGCTACCGGATTTGCAGGTATTAACCTAGGTAGGAGAAACATTATCGATACTGTAATAAAGTACATAATCGCTAATACTCCTAACCGTTTCAATAAATACAAAATAAATGACTTATACTCAGTTAATTGCATTACTTAACCCCGATAAACACCTCTAACTAAGACTTCCTCAAATAGGTTTAAAAATTTATGACCTTATAATATCTAGGTATCGCCATCAAGTCTAAACCAAGAATAGAAATGAATTGATAAATGAATAGGTCAGAATGTGCATAGACTTAGTTATTCAAGTTGATGTATTCATACTAAACCAGCCTTCTCCGTTCACCCGAGAGTGGTTGTTTATGGTGTTTTAAGGTTGTTTAGTGTCACCCTCGGGTTCATCACGGCGCGGTGCCGAGCCACACACCGCGGTTCAGCCACGGGTCTTGGGACTCGGCACCCACCATTTTCTGTTAATTGTGCAGTGGATCTATAAACCTTTTGGATATATACCCTAGTAGTGGGCTAAAAGTGAGCTATGTAACTATCATAGCAGGTTTTAACGCATCTGATGAGAAAGCGAGGCTACTCTTATCAACTGCGTGGCTTTTCAAAGTAGCCACACATAGGCTATTCAATATCGTTAAACAAATGCCTGTTCTTCCAGCCTCGGACATAGGATGGAAGAGTGCATTCTATAAGGTTGTTTACGATGTGATACCAAATAGGAGGTACTCCTATGGGGTGATTACACTGGTTAGAAGTGTTTATGAGTCATGCAGACAGCTTGGCATAGACTTTAGAAGTGTTGAGTTATCTGACTGGCTGATGTTTCAGCAGAGTGAGAAGGAGTATCCACCTAGGAGCATAACACTCAAAAGCACAAGCGAAGTAGAGGTCACAGTCTTTAGCTACAGCAAGGAGAGTAAGAGGATAGCCCTAAGAGTCAGCACATCAGGTGTCTACAAGAAGTTGCTCGGTGCTATTCTTAGAGAGAAACAACCATATATGCCGAGAATATATGTGAAGTCTTGGAATGCCAGAGATGGGAAGCTATATGTTAGAGGAGAGCTACAGATAGCAATACCTGTGGATTTCTACTACAGCCACATGACTAGAGTTAAAGCAAATAATGGCAAGCTCTACGCTGGTGTAGATGTGAATGTAGACAGGGTAAACCTAGCGATAGTCGATGGCGAGGGAAGGCTCAGAGACACCTACACCTACACCTTCTGGTTCGAAGAGGCATCCAGAAAGAGTAGCAGTAGACACAGAGCTAGGAGCATTATTGGTATGAGAGTCCACGAGATGCTAGAGTACGCATACCACCACGGAGTCAAAACGCTATTTCTTGAGAATCCAGAGGTTCTAGGAAAGCTAAAGCTTCTATGGGTTAGGAGCAATGAGAGGAGACATGAGAACTACAACTACAAAGTCTCAGTCTTCAGGAGCTCTGTCATCGAGATGATAGCTCTGAAGGCACCGCTATACAGCATAGAAATAGAAGTTAAATACGTAGACCCAAAGAGAACAACAAGCTCTGGGGAACACGATGAAATAATGGAGAAATATAGGCTAGACAGGCACACAGCATCAGCATATCTCATAGCCCTAAAAAGACTTAAACAACCCTAACCCACCTTATTTACGGAAACAGCCGTTGTGAAACTGTTTCAGCTTTCATATAGGTTTATATAACTTGATGCTACTCTTTTGCTGTGCAATGGCTTTACCTCTTCTTGGTATTCTATTAGTGGGTAGAGCACGACTGCATTCTTCCTAAACTTTATCACGGAGCACTCAGCATATATGAATTTAGCCATTAACTGTCACTTACACTAAATAGTGACAAAATATTTATAAGCTTTAAGAGGGTATATAGGTGTGTTGGTGAGCTACTCTATGAGGGGTGAAGAGCCTGTAGTTATAGAGGCTCTTAAGGTGAGGGCTCTCCCCGAGGGTAGCCATGACCATCTACTAGAGTTTCTGAGGCTTTACCGTGATGCAGTTCAAATGGTTGTTGATAGGATTTGGAGCATCAATGATAGGCTGTCGAGGGGAAAATTACATAGGCTGTTCTACAGTGACTTGGTTTCCACGGGTTTTAGAGCACACCACGCTAAGGAGATATACATATATGCTGAGAGCCTAGTGGAATCAGCTAGGAGTAATGGTGGTAGAAAGCCGGTTCTTAGGAGGCTGAGTGCTAGAGCAGACAGGTATGATTATAAATTAGACTTAGACACCATGACTCTGACACTGAAACTCCACAATGACTATGAGGCTAAATTAAAACTGGTAACATCTAGCGAGAGAGTTGAGAAGTTCAAGGGCTGGGGAAACTACGAGCTAGTAGTGAAATATGATGGAAGTGTATTCTGGGTCTCAGTGTACTTTAGGAGAGCTATTAAACCGTTGAAGCCTAGAACAGTTATGTCCATTGACCTGAACTTTGATAATATAACATTAGCAATATTTACTCCCAATGGTAAACTAATTAAGTTGAAGAGGTTTAAGACCCCTCACAGAAAGATTTTGACTCACAGAATATGGGTTGAGAGGATTCAGGAGAGATACCCGAGGTCGTGGAGGTTTATCAAGGGTGTTAGAAAGGCTATTGATAGGCATGGTGAGAGAATTAGGAGTATCTCATGGGACTATGCACACAAAGTGGGGGGCATGGTAGCAGAATTAGCATTCAGGCACAGCTCATTAATTATCCTCGAAGACCTAGAGAAACTGAGGAAAAATAATAAAAAGAGTAGAAAGTTCAATAAGGGTCTTGGACTGTGGTTCTACCGTAGAATGCAGTTTTGTATTGAGTATGAGGCTGGGGAGAGGGGCATAGAGGTTGCTAAAGTAAATCCTAGGGGCACTTCTTCAAAATGCCCTAGGTGTGGTAAGAAGCTAGCTGAAAAAAGACATAGAATATTGAGATGCAGAAAATGCAGCTTCATAGGCGATAGAGATGTTATAGCAACAATAAACCTATACAAGAAGTATATTAAGAAGTACTCAAGATGTGGGGTCTCCGGGGTGGCCCTGAACGCCCCCAAGCTCGATGAGAACCCGAATGGGGTGCAGGGGAAAGGAGATGAGGCTATGAAAACGCATCAAGTTATATGAACCTATATGAGAGCTGAACCCCCTCTAGATAATCTCTGATCGAGTCCTAAGAATATACCATTTGAATATTGCGGTATGGATATAGGAGGTACTTAAAATGATCCATATGTAGAGATATTTCAAATTCTTCTTATGTTTATCAAATCTCAATGATGCTTATGTTCTCCATTTTTGGACATTTCATTTGTTCAGTCGAAACCTCCATCATCATGGATCAGACCACGTTGAGTACATCATTTGTGCTATGGATAATCTATAAGTGTAGAGGTTTAAGTTTTTAGCCAGCTCTAGAAGACTTTCCTTGGAATTGTGTATAGGTACGAAAGCAAAGTTTGTTTTGGTTACAGTTCTACATATATCTTCCAAAAATTCTTGATTTGAAAAGTAGAGCTAAAGAGATTGCAGCTATGTTTAACATTCCTTGCGAAGTTAGCGAATTCTATATAGTATCAAAAATTATAGCGTATTTGTATGTTCAGATGGCGAAGTTTATGGCTGTGATGTATTTGATAGGTTCTGTAGAACACTCCGATCCTCTGTGTACATATTTGTAACGGTTTTAATAGAGGGGTGAGATGCTTTTAAGTTAAAGCTTGTGTTTCGTAGATCTAGTGGTGTTAGTGTATTAAGGGTTTGTAGAGGTGTTAAGGTTCTCTACACTATCTAAAGTGATGGAGTTTAGCTACATCGCTTCTCCATGTTTGCGACGACTATCTATGTTAGGCTTGGATTGTTTTGCTGTTTATTTTAATTCAAGTGTTAAGCTGGTAATATTTAATTGTAATGATTATATATATGGTTGGTGTTCGTACTCTAGTTCGATGAATCTACCTATCTGTGTTTGATATAATCTGTAGAACATGCCTTTCTTATTAATTAACTCTTCAAACGATCCTACCTCATTTATAGTACCCTCGCTTACAACTATGATTCTATCACATGAACGTGCTGTTGAAAGTCTATGAGCTATGATTATACCTGTTCTTCCAACCATAAGCTTCTTTATAGCATTTCTAAGTAGTTCCTCTGTATAGGGGTCTATACTCGATGTTGCTTCGTCTAGTATAACTATGTCTGGATCTCTAAGCATTGCCCTCGCTATCGCTATTAACTGTCTTTCTCCAACTGATAATCTTTTACCTGCTTCTCCTACATCCGTGTAGTAGCCATTGGGTAACTTCTCTATAAATTCGTGTATCCCTAGCTTTTTGCAAACCTCTGTAACTTCATTATCTGTAGCATCAGGTTTCCCTACCCTTATATTATCTATTATCGTGCCTGGGAATAGGTATACTTCTTGAGGTACATAGCTTATCCTCTTCCTTAAACAACTCCTCTTTATATCTCTAATATCTATCCCATCAATAAGAATTCTACCTGCTGTAGGTTCATAAAATTTCAGCAAGAGGTTTGCTATAGTTGTTTTACCTGCTCCTGTAGGTCCAACCAAAGCTACTAATTCTCCTGATTTTATATAGAAATTAACGTTTTTTAGTACAGGTAAATTTTTCTCATATTCAAACCATATATTATCGAACACTATTTCTCCTCTAAACCTCTCAACCTCTATACCCTCGTCCTCCTCTACCTCCAGGTAGTCGAGAACCTCATACACTCTATCCATAGAAGCTAAGGCTTGCTGAAGTCTTTCATACATACCAGCTATATTATTTATCGGGCCTGTGAACCTACCTACGTATTGTGTAAAAGCTATTACAATACCTAAACTAACAACATCTTTTTGAACTAGGTATCCTCCTACAATAAGAGTTGCAATACTTGATAATGTTGATATAAACCCTGTTGAAGACCAGTAAAATCCTGATAAAAAGGTTGCTCGAAGCGCTTTCTTCATAACGTTAAGCGATACATCTATAAAGCGTTCCACAACATTTTTCTCTCGATTGAATGATTTTACAACATCTATCCCTGAGTAAACTTCTTCAACAATAGTTGTAAGACCTCCTATTTCTTTCCTAACTTCCCTATGAGCTTTACGCATCCTAGATCCTACATATTTTGTTAATACTACTAGGGGTGGGATTGAAACTATTGATGCAAGAGTTAGAGTAGGGCTGAGGATTACCATCATTATGAATATCCCTATAAGCGAAATTATATCACCTATAACGTTCAGTAACCCGTTTACAAAAACATCCACAATAGTTGTTGTATCGTTTACAATTCTAGAAACTAGATCCCCTGCAAACTTATCTTTGTAGAAGTTCATCTTCACTGTTAAGAGTTTTGAGAACATCCGTGACCTTAAGGTGTAGACCATTTTCTGCCCTATCAACTCTATTACATAGCCTCTCACCATCTGTAAAAACCACTGTATTAATATAAGAGATAGATATACCATCGACAGAAAGCTGAAACTGTTTAGAAGATCTTGTGAATGTGTTTGAAGATAACGATTGATAACATCTACCACTAAACCTAGTACATAGGGTGGGTATAGAGATACTATAGTGCTTAAAACAATTGTTATTATAGCTATAGCAACATATTTCCTATTTTCGAGAACCTCTTTAATAAAGCGTACAATCGTTGATTCATCCGAAGTTTTTTCAGGCATTGAAACCACCCTCTGATCCAACCATCGAAATGTACATTTTGTAGAAAATCCCCTTCCTATTTAGAAGTTCTTGCATAGACCCTTCTTCAACTATACACCCAGATTCTAAGACTAAAACTCTATCAGCTATTTCTGCTAGAATAGGTCTTTGAGTAACAATCAGAACTGTTCTACCTCTAGCTATATCTTTAAGATCTTTGATAAGCTCTTTCTCTGTCTCAGCATCTAAATTAGATGTTGGATCGTCTAGTAGAAGTATCTTAGGGTTATGCACCAAGGCTCTCGCTATAGCTATCCTCTGCCTTTGCCCGCCTGATAGATTTAAACCTCTTTCACCGATGACAGTATTATATTTACCCGGTAATGTCTCTATGAAACCATCTATCTTAGCTATTCTAGCAGCCCTAATGATGTCTTCTATTGATGCTCTAGGATTCCCAAATGCTATGTTCTCAGCTATAGTTCCACTAAATATGTATGGAATCTGAGGTATATATCCTACAACTCTCCTTAAGCTAGACTTCTTAACTCTAGCAACATCTATCCCATCGATTAAAATCCTTCCACTACTCGGCTTGTAGAAGCTTAGTATAAGTTTGAGTAGTGTTGATTTCCCTGATCCCGGAGGTCCAACTATTACAACTATTTCCCCTGGTTTTATACTGAAACTCACATTGTTTAGGACTGTTGTTTTTTCTGTATATCCAAAGGTAATATTATCGAATACTATCTCTCCTTTGATATCATTTAACTCTAGAGAATTATCATCATCTTTATCTAAACTAGATTCAAGTATTTCTAGAACTCTTCTAGCAGATACTGATACGAGCTGTATATCAAATAGAACAAATCCTAGCATAGAAGCTGGCCACATAATCATAGTCATATACCCTAGGAAAGCTGCTATCATCCCTATGCTCATAACCCCCTTTATAACGCTATAACCTCCATATAGAATTATAGCAAAAGATGTTACTCCGAAGACTAGGAAATTTATGTTTGTGAATATCGCTCGAAACTTTGCTATTCCTATGCTTATATCGAGGAACTTCCTATTCTCATTATCGAATCTTTCTATTTCTATCTTCTCTAAGTTCAATCCTTTAACAGTCTTTATACCAGTTATATCGTTTGTTGCTATAGATGCCATAACCCCTATCTGTTGCCTTGTTAAATCAACAGCAGGTCTGAGCTTCATAGCGCTAAAGGTATTCGAAAGTATAACTATTAAGATAGCAATTAAGCATACAAAAGTTAGCAATAAGTTCATAGATAACATGAAATATAGGGACATGAACATAAGCAGTATCGCATTGAGAAACATCCTAAATCCAAACGATAGAAAACCTGCTATCCTATCAGTATCGTTAACAACTCTCGTTATAACATGACCTACACCAGTATAGTCAAAGTATTTCATAGGTTGATGGACAAGAGATTCAAAAGCTCTAGACCTAAGCTTATGAACAACTCTTTGAGCCATAGCTACCCCTGTAATTGCTGATCCAAACCTCAAAATAGCAGATATACCTGCAAGAGCAAGTATAGTAATAGATTTTTCAATAACCACACCGAACTGCTTAACACTTAATCCGTAGTCAATAGCTTCACCTGTAACCCTTGGTATCATAGTACTTAGAAAAGAAGCAAAAGATAATAGAACTAATGAAGCTAGAAAAAGATGCCACTCTTCTACAAGAAAACGAACTAATCTTAATACATCCTTAACTCCAGCCCTATATGATCTCAACCAATCCTTCCCTTTATCACTCAATACGTTATCGCCTCCAAGTCGAATACCTTACAGCGATACTCCATACAGATTCCTACTTAGCATAGCTTAATAAAAATTCATAAAATTTTGTATACAAAGTTTAATAATATGTATCAATTATAAAAATCTTATTATCTAACATACTTTAAAGATTAAGTAGGTGATGAATACGGGGTTTATCTGAAAAATGATGTTGTCCTCGATCGCTGAACTACTTTTTCCAACCTTTTTTACTACTTTTAGTTAGATAGCCTCCTTCTGTACCAAGTAATATATGCATTATATACGCTTTTCTACTCTTAAAAACTCTACCACATTTCCTACATTTATACATCTTAAACCCGTGTAGAAACAAAGTATAAAAAATGTTCAACATGCCAAGTGTAGAAAAGCTACGACTTTTACTCCTTTATCTACAAGCTCGTTATAAACTTTTACAGCATTGCTAGTCCTCAAAACAATTATTTTTCTACATTTTTCTCATTCGTAAATAACATCAGGATCGACATTTATTAACCCATAATAACCTGTCCTAATTACAACATAATAATCAGTATCTTCTAATAGATAATCTCTAACATCTCTTATCTGAAGTTTATGCTCTTCTAACCTTCTCCAATCCTTCAAAACCCTGTCTCTAAGAATTATCACATCACTATCGATGTACTCTCCATCAATAGTTATTTCACTAAAATCATAGTCGTCTATCCTAGGTATAACATCACCAAACTCTAGTCTGAAATACGAAATAATACTTATTTATTTGTCGATATGCATTTGCTAAGCAGTGTTTTTATTAGTAACGAAATTCAGCATAACTCATATATAATTTAATTTAGAACTATTAATATGATTAAAAGGATGTCTATATAGTGATTATTGATTTTAAGAACCTTTTAATGAGTTTGAAATTTTATATCAGTGGGTAACCGCTAACTCATCTATCTCGTATCCCCCGAAAAACTCATCATCTAGTAGTTGTGTATACTACTAAAGCTTATGAAATTAGATGAGCTAAGGAATTAAAATGTTATAGTTTTCATAACTTTAGTACTATTTTGTAATACTTAGTGTCTCTAGTTCTATCTCTTCTCTAGTTGGATATAGAATCACTACTGTACCGTTATCTAAAACCTTAGTTTTATATTTGTAGAACTTGTTGAGATAAAGAGCAATAGTTGAAGAAGCTATAACCATGGTTCTACTACCCATTTCAACTATGTGAAGAGAGTAGTAATCGTATAGATCAGCAGATTCTTTAGTAACATAGTTAACAGCTACTCCTAATACTTTTTTCTGCATTTCATCTAATACTATCGCTGCTATGTTTAGAGCAGATTTAACAATACCTAAATCAATAATCCTATATAAAACTTCAACTATATCTTTGCTATCCAAGGTTTTAATGTTCATACCTAACCACTGCGTCAAGATGAAAGAGTCTGAATAGTCTTTAACAAAGTTCTCTAACCCTATATCTTTTGAAAGCTTCTCTTTATCTATCGAACCGTTATGTACAAACCACATACTAAATCTACCAACTCTAGAGAAACTATATGGATGAGCATTTACAACATCTATAGGCTCTCCACTTGTTAACCTACTATGCATTATCATTAAAATCCAATCAAAATACCTAGGAACAGCTAACCTCATACCATCAGATAATATAGGTAACGATGTTTTAAACATTGAGTAACCCATATCATTCTGAAAACCATAGATATAAGCATAACCCCATCCATGGTTATGAGATCTACGCCCTCTTCTATACCTATCTAGTACAAAATCATACAAAGTTCCTAGTCTAAAACATTTATATAACTGCTTAATCTTACTTTCATCTTCTAAAGATGTATAGATGGCTATTCTACACATATATGTCACTCCTCAAATAGTATAAACTATTAACAGCAATTAAAAAATTGCTGTAGATTCCTAGTTCAAGAACGTGTAGTGCTCAAAATTTAAATTAGTTTAGTGTGAAACTATTGCTAGCTTAAAATGTGGTTCTCCTCTTCTCCTCATATTTATAACTATTCTAAGACTTTCATCGCATATTTCACCTAGATCTTCACATTGCTTTATTATTGTAATATTTTCTATGCATTTATATTCGTAGGAAGATAAACCCTTCCATCAGCATAGATAGATAATCCCTCCAAGAGCGATTATAGTAATGTTTTCTGAGACAATAATCCGTAGATACTTTATTCGTGTCTTAGGGAATGCTCTTATGATTTGCTCAAGTTTAATATTCAGCATAGGTATTTATAATGGTTAATATACAATTAAATTTGATATAGTGTTCATGACAATTTTTTATAAGTATATAGTTACTGATATAAACTTCTTCCTGATTATTATTTCGAAATCTTTTCTCCATTCAGGGTCGATTTTATTCAAGATTCTTGATATTTCTACAAGGTGCTCTATCTCATCGTTTTGAATCTCCTTTATCATGTTGATTAGCATCGAAAGGTTTTCAATTATTGTATATGATGGGTGTTTGCATATTGTAATTTCCTTATCCTTTGATAACTGAATTTCAATATATAAAGCTAAATTCCAAGGATAGTCTTCTTCGTATTTCCAAGTCTTTGTGGTTGTACTGCTTATACAGATGTGCATTATCATTACCTTATCTATTAAAATTATTTTAGAAGCTTATTAATATCTGATTATTATTTTATTTCCTGATCTATAGATTGGCAATAGGTACTAATTTTATCTGTTCAATAACTCTATCACATACTGTTATATTATCTCTACATAGAACTTCGAATATCATTATACCCTTGAATTTTGTTTTCAATATCCATTCCTCAATCGAATTCCAGTCAATTGTTCCAGTGAATGGTGGTTTATGTAGATCTCTATACCCATCATTATCATGAGCATGTATTGCTATAATATGTTTTCCTAAAGCTAAGAATTCATCGATATTCTTATTTATATGGGCATGCCCTAAGTCTAGACATATACCTATCCCTTCGCCTAATTCTTTTACAAGTTTAATTAAATCTGAAGGTTTTGATCCGAATAAGTTCTTCTCTAATCTATTTTCAACAGCTATTGATATACCTTTATCAAACGCCTCTTTCCGCAGAATCCTTAAAAAATCTAAGTTTAACTCATATGCAATATAATTCTCTACATCTACTTTTAGAGTATGAACCACTGCAATTTTTACCTCAAGTTTATATGCAAGGTTAATCCATTTAACGTATCTCTTGATACTATGACTCGATAAAGCTATCTGAGGATCCATTTCATCGTAGGGCATGTGCATAGCATAGACATACTTTTTAAAATTTTTTGAAAAGTTCTGTACCTCAGTTAGATACCTATCTTCTACAAGTTTTCCACCAAAGACAATAAAGTTATCGTAAGAAAGCTCAGCTGAAAATCCTTTATCTATGATCTTCTCTAAAGCTTTTGCCGGTGGCAATGATAAGTATAACATAGTTGAATACGCATACGTTAACACAATTGATCACCGCCTTGCACTAGTAAAGATGTTATTATAGGATATAATTATAATTTTGATAAAAATTCTAAATTTTCTAAACTTTTCTCTACATCGTTTATAGCCTTACTTACCTCATTTATATTTGATGCAGTTGCTGAAATAATTATATAACCTTCCTCCGATAGGTCTAACCTTGCATATCCTGCCATAATATTCTTAACTTCTATCAACCGAGAATATGCAGTAAGATCGTCTTCTTTAAATTTTATAATACCCTCACTCTCAATATGAAAACCATAGTCTTCTACATATACTTGGAAAGAGATCCTCTTTCCATCACGATGTTTGTAAGCTGTAACAACTTTCCCATCATCTCTAATAGGAGTTGCAACAGTATATCCTAATGATCTTAAAATCTGTACAATATCTTTAAACCTAGAGTCAATATAGTGCTGCATTACTTGAACTTTACTACCTTCTCTAATAGGATACAAAACTTGAACTGGGTCAACAATATTCCCTATGTAGATAACAGGTGTATAAGGTTGTGTTATCCCGTAAAATAAACAAAGAGCATCCCCAGGGGGCCAGTAGTATACACCACCACGGTAAACTTTATACACAAGTTCACCTTGCACAACACTTATTTTTATAGGTGTTGAAAAATATACCTCTTGTTTCCATACTTTAACAACAGATTCGAAAGGTATCTTACTAGAGAAGTCCTCTACATACTTCTTGACTTCAACAACTATAGAGCGATCAATATCTTTAAAAACAACTTCTAACAACAATCCAATCCCCGCAATATCTCAATATCTACCTAGTATAAAAACTGAAAATGAAATAGGTAATAGTACAACAATAATTTGCTAGTTTAATAAAAAGAAGAAACTACGATCATTATCTAATTTAAGTAACGTTTAGCACTAAACCATACCTAGTTTAATGACTTATTACCATAATTAAAACATCTTCTAGATGCTCTCTATTATTTAATTAAATACTAATATCAAGATTGAATAATATTACGTACCCTGTTAAACATCATAACATATTGTTGTAGTTAAACTATATTCATATTCATATTTTATTTTGGTTATAGAACTACATCTATAACATTATTTTCCTCTGTATAGTATAATCATTCAATTTCTTTACATGTTATATTACCCTTATAGTGTGCAATATCTTCTTAGCTATGAAGTCTCTATCAATGATTTATTTAATTTTCGTTCAAGTTTATTCTTGAAACTAAAGTTTTCAATTTACCATCAGTACTAGGGAATACCTTTATAATGATTCTTGTACATTGAAAGGCAACTAAATATGAAGAAGTTATAAAGATTAGAAGTAGTTACTCGTTCTAAAGGGTATTAATATGAGCTTGCCAAATGAAGAAGGGATCTATTTATATCGCAAAGGTAGATGGAACCGTATTTTCTTGGAAGGGCCTTATGTACTCGAAGTCGACGGTATCTATCTACTCTACTTTAGAAATTTTAAATGCCCCGGATGTAAAGCTTTCGATAATATTTGGCTTAAGTTTATAAATGAATGTAGCTCTATATCTAACTATTTAATAGTTCAATGTAATAACTTCTCTTTCGAATGCAAAGACGTAGCGGCATCGGATAGTTTTATATTCTACCTAGTGCTCGAAACTCCTCAAGTTATTGTTGTTGTAGTTGAAAACAGCATCCCTATCTATATTGAACGTGAGGTTGGGGTACTAACTTTAAATTCATTAAGAAATTTTGCATTAAATGTAAAAAAGAGAATGAATGTTATGCCCGAAGAAAAGGGAAGATCTTTAGAAGAAGAGGAAAGTATATATATTGATTTCACTAACAAGAATTGGAAAGAAATAACTGAAAAACTTAAGAAGATTCTCTTTGAAGGTAGAATTCCTAAAGAAATATGTACTGAATCTAGATGTAAAGTAATCATAGAGTAATCCTCATTAAATTTACAAATAGCTATGATCATACCTTTGTTTCTTTCAAAAATTCTATGTGCTTTATAAAAACTATAATAATTATTCAGAAATAATTCAATCTTTTTGCTATCAAGATTTTATAATTGAGCTTAGAAATATGAGCTTATTATTTAACAAACTTTTAGGCCCTTGCCAAATATACATATCCATAAAACTTTGATTTGAAGAGTTGAATCATTAGATAAGTTATTACGAGGGATAAAGATTTATTAAGTTTTGTAAAAAGGTAGCTTAGAATGAAAAATGTTTAATAGTTGAGATTAAATGAGTTCGAATCCCTATCTAGTTGAAAAACTGAAAACATTTAGTATAAAGGGTAGAGATTTCAAGGATTTCTTAAGAGATTTGGCGGATACAGCTTATCAAGGAAGAGCTCTAGGAGAGATTTACAAAATTATTGTTGATATGTTGAAGGATCCTGATGTTACTATATTTCTAGGTTTTGCAGGTTCAATGAGTACAGCAGGTATGTGGAAGATAGTTAAATGGTTTATAGAGAAGAGATATATAGATGTTTTAGTATCTACAGGTGCTAATATATCTGAAGATATATACGAAGCCATGGGGTTTAGCTACTATAAAGGTTCTCCTTATGTTGATGATTACGAATTGTATAAGTATAAGATAGATAGGTTTTATGATGTTTTTGCAAGTGAGCTTGACTATAGGAAGATGGAGAACCTTATAAAAGAGTTCATATATACATTGCCAAAAGATACACAATATTCAACTGCAGAATTCCTCTACTTATTTGGAAGATACTTAAGTTCAAAAGGTATTGATTGCATAGTTTCTGCTGCATATAGATTTGGTGTACCTATTTTCTCACCTGCTTTAGTTGATAGTGGTTATGGTATGGCTGCAATACTAGCTATAAGAGAGAAAGGTCATAGGATAGTCCTTGACATGGTTAAAGATTTTGATCAAATAGTTGAAATAGGTAGGAAATCTAAGAAGCTAGCAGCTATATACATTGGTGGTGGTGTTCCTAAAGATTATGTAAATCTTGTAACAGTAGCTCAAACACTATTAGATCTTCTTGAACATAGAGAAGAAGGATACAAACCTCTTGAATATGCTGTTCAGATAACAACAGATGCACCTCAATGGGGTGGATTATCTGGTGCTACACTTGAAGAAGCTATTAGCTGGGGTAAAGTATCGTATAAAGCTAAGAAAAGAGTTGCCTACGTAGATGCTACAATAGCCTTGCCATTGATAGCTCAAGCACTATACGAAGAAGGTGTTGAAAGACCTGTTAAACAGAATTTCTCTTGGATATTCAAAGATATTGGATAGTTTTTAGCTTAGCTTTGGTATCTTACCTCTACCCATATCTAAATCATGAACTTAGGTATATTGTTAGGATAAACAGCTGTTCTCGGTTTTAACTTATACTTGTTTAGAATTTCAATAACATGAGGATAAAGTATAACGTACTCTTCATCTATAGATTCAATAAGCGCTGGATGTATCGATGCTAACTTCTTCTTGAATAACTTATAATTTTCATCAGATGAGAAGCTTAGCATAATAGCAGGGTAAACATCTTGACCAGCTTTCAAACCGTTCTCTATCAAGTTTACTAAGGCTTTAAACTGGAGTTCGAAATATTTTTGATCTGCCCCTGTTAGTAAATAGAATTCCTCAGGTGTTGTACCTTTAAATGATATTCTCACAACTAGATTACTAAAGCTTGCTAACTCCTTAGCGTACTTTTCGTCATAACCTAGTAGAATACCATTGGTCTCAAGTATAAATATATACTTAGTTTCATCAAAAAGTTTTAGAAGTTCTAGTAAATGTTTCCTCGATACTGTTGGTTCACCACCACTCAATCTGATATACTGATAACCCCGATTCGATGCTATTTCAATCAATTTTTCAAAGACTCGCAGAGGATTGTAAAAATCCCCTTTATTTAGAGTGTGACTATATCGCCAACTCCAACAAAATTTACACCTAAGATTGCATCCTACAACATCCCCTGTAGCTATACCTCCATACCATCTACCTCCTCTAAACCTATAATACTTACGCTCTTCTACACCACCAACCTCTCTGGCAACCCATCTACCAACAGTACATGTAAGTTCTATAGGGTTGAATCCCTCCATCTACACCATCTAACTATAATGGCTAGCTTAATTACTGAAACTATGTAATCTTTAACTAAGGTATTAAATTTTCCTACATCCTTAGGTTTCAGGTAAAATTACTCTATTGCCCAACTATATAGGTGTGAGAATATAACTTTATAAAGCTTAGCATAAAGATTTAAATTTTGATATCATCTCCATAAACTGATCATTAGGTATAGTACTGAGCAAAATGGTGAGATAAAATGGGAAAAACTTTCATATAAAGTACCGGGAGGAAATACTCAACGGCCCAATAATAATTACATTTCTACGTTTAGGTTTGCCAATGTTTGTTGTTAGAATAATTCAGGATTTATATCTCCTCGTTGATATGTTTTGGCTTAGTAGATATTCGCAATATGCCATGGCAGTACCTAGGCAGGTTATGCCAACCTATATGCTGTTTACAACAATAGTTACAAGTATTTGTTCAGCTAACTTAGCTTTGTTATCTCAATACATAGGAGCTGAAATGTATGAAGAATGGGGCAATACTTTCAAAAAAATGATGTTGTTATCATTGTTAGGAGGAGTTGCTTCAGGTACTCTATTCTATATTTTATCCCCCTATATCTTTATATACTTTGTTCAAACCCCTTCTGAAATTATTATAGATGTTATAGGGTATGCATCTGTGATGTCATTTGATATCATTATCCAAAGCGTTAACCTCTCGTTTGCAACACTTTTGCAATCCATAGGAGATACAAGAAGTGTTGCAATTTCTCAAATAGCAGGAGGTGTTGCTAATGTTTTCTTAGATCCATTATTTATTAATGGTATTGGTGTACTTCCAGCTATGGGAGCAGTAGGTGCGGCTATAGCCACAGTGCTTAGTAAGATTGTGAGCATATTTATGATGGTTTTCAGGATTTCTCTAAAATATCAGTGGGTAAAGATAGGTTTTAGTAATATAGCGGACCAAGTTTACTTGTTAAAGATCTTAAGGATTGCTTCACCATTATTGGTTATGGGTATATCTAATTCTCTTGCATTTAATCTTCAGAACAGACTCATAAATACCTTTGGGGTGATAGTTGCAACAGCAATTTCGCTAGGTTTTACATTATTCGAGCTCGCTAATACAAGTCTATGGGGTTTGACAGAAGGTATAGCTATAATGGTTGGTCAAAATCTTGGAGCAGGGAATACCAATAGATCAAAGGTGATAGCTAAAAAAACAGCTTTATTCATATTCTCAACAGTTGCTATATCCTCAGTAATCATGTATTTTGCTAGAAATTTCATTGCCTCTATATTTTTAACAGGTCAAGGAGTTAGCCAAAGCGATCTAGAGAAAATCTATGAAGAATTCGATGCATTCATAGCTACAACAATATGGACCCTAGCCTTCTTTGCATTAACGTTCTCCGCTATGTCAATCGGTAGAGGCTCTGGTCACACACTAATGCCTACAATAATCAACATGGTTAGACTCTGGGGCTTTAGAATAGGACTTGGGTACCTACTAGCTCTACAGATGTGTTTCGAAACCATGGGTATATATATAGCGTTCGCTTTAAGCAATATTGTTGGCGGAGTAATATCAATTGCATGGATCTCGAAAGGCAATTGGGTTAGACCAATAATAAAAAGAGAAATACCTATAGCAACCTATAGACCTAATCAAATAAAGAAAACAAAAATTGAGTGAGTTGTTCACCTCCTACAAATTGCTAACCTATGTATATATGTTAGCTTCTTACTACATTTTAGACAAGTACTTGAATTGTTTCTAAGGTCAGTAATTACAATAGGTATACTGTATTCAAGCACTTTTGAGATTATAGGATGCTATAATTTTCTATAAGCAAATTACGAATATCCACATAACTTTATCACTTTTATTATTAGTACTCTCTCTAAGATCCTCTAAAGCTATAGTAATAATTCCTTTCACCAAATCTTTTAAAACTACTTGTTTAACGAATTTCTAGAATCAATCAATTGCAATTTTTCTGGTTTCTCTATGCAATTTCTTTATTCTACTCAGAATCTTCACGCTATACCTTCAGCATTCCAAATACTTCTTCCTATTACAACTGAAAGTCTCGTCTTTTAAGGCGGGGATGGATAGAGAGGTTTATAAAGTGTTTGTGTGTATGTTTGTTGGTTGTGTATATGGTTAAGTTGAAGTGTCCTTCGTGTGGTCATATCTGGGATTATAAGGGTAAGAGGAAGTAGTATACTAACTGTCCGAATTGCCATAGGAGTGTGAATATAGCTAGGTGTAGGATGGAGTGAGGAGTGTCCTCGGGCTGTGAGAGTTTGCTAACCCTGACCATTAAGATGAGGGTTAGCCCTGAGTTCAGTTCACATCAAGAGCTAGTAAGCTTGGTGGAGAGGTATAGGGAGGCTCTTAACCACGCTATTAAGGTGGTTATCGAGAATAAAGCGTTGAGCCTCAGCAAAGCCCATAAACTTCTCTATAATGTTCTCAAGGAGAGGTATGGTCTACCTTCTAAAATTGCTATTGATTGTTATAGAGAGGCTATAGCGATTGCAAAATCTTGGCTCAGCAACCCTAATAGAGGTAGAGTGCCCAGGGCTAAGACGCCTAGGCTCTGGCTAACACATAGACAGAGCTACAGGGTTAGAGATAGCTATGTTGAGATTCTTGGAGGCTTTAGGCTCAGGATTGTTGGCTGGGATAAGAGGTACGATAGCTACCCAAGTGGAGATGCTAGGCTACTGTTTAAGGATGGTAAGCTTGTTCTTGAGGTGTCTAAGCGTGTACCTAATCCAGCTAAATATGT
>Ga0080004_1130605_pt1 | contig 55288 bp, 43 predicted proteins | sample WasSprMetagenome_FD_69207 | JGI IMG/M metagenome (GOLD analysis project Ga0080004, IMG submission 69207) | Sulfidic aquatic microbial communities from Washburn Spring, Yellowstone National Park, USA - WS (SPADES assembly) (version 2) | ecosystem: Environmental > Aquatic > Thermal springs > Hot...
TTCAATAGTTGTTTCTTTACCTTCAAGTTCGCTTACTGCTTTCTCAACTTCAGCAGTTTCTTCTTTTAACAGATATTTTCTTATCATCTCTTTTATTTCGTTAGGTGAAGCAACAACTGGTTTTATATTTAGTCCAGTTGAAATTTTTATGTTATCTAATATAAAAACATTAACCGGATCTGGTATCGCTACTGTTAACGTGTTTGTTTTTTTGTCATATTTAACTGGGAAAACATTATTTTTCTCAATAAATATTCTTGGCAACATATTTATCACAGACTCATCAATCTCCATTTCTGAAAGATACACAAATTCAAGTCCTTGTTGACGAGCTAAAAATGATAATAACACATCCTCCGTAATATACCCAAGATTGACAAGGATATTACCTAATTTTTGTCCAGTTTGTTTTTGTAAAACCAATGCTTCTTCAATTTGTTGTTGAGTAACAATACCCGCTGAAACTAACATTTCACCTAATTTCATAGAAAGTTCTCTTTATAAAAACTATTAATGTCAAAAATATAACCACAAACTACACAACTCTGAACTCTTTTCAATTTCTCGCTTTTCTACTTTTTTCTATTCCTGAATCTCATCAGCAAAAGTGTTTTTAATAACTTCTTCTACTGTAGTGATACCGGCCAACATTTTTTTTAACGCTGCTTCTCTCAATGTTATCATACCATTTTGTCTTGCAACTTGTTTTATTTCAAAATGTGTTGCCTTCTTTAATATAAGTTCTTTAATACTCTCATTACAATCCAAAACTTCAAAAATACCTGTCCTTCCTTTATATCCACCTTGACATTTATTACATCCTTCACCACGGTAAATAACTACTTTTTGCTGGTTTTTCACCATCTCAGGTGTTACACCTAAGGGAATTAACTGTTGTAACGGCACTACATATTGTCTACGACAGTTATTACATATTTTTCTTACAAGTTTTTGTGAAATCACCAAAGTCAAAGTTGAAGCTATAAGATACGGTTCCACACCCATGTTTATAAGTCGTGTTATTGCAGAAGGTGCGTCGTTTGTGTGTAATGTTGAAAAAACTAAATGCCCAGTAAGAGATGCGTTTATCGCAATTTCAATTGTTTCTTTATCTCTTATTTCGCCAACCATGATTATATCCGGATCTTGACGAAGAAAAGCTCGTAACGCTGCTGCAAATGTTAATCCTACCTTTTCGTTAACATTAACTTGGTTTATACCATAAATCACAGCTTCAACAGGATCTTCTACTGTCATTATATTAACATCTGGCGTGTTTAACACATTTAATGCTGAATACAAAGTTGTAGTTTTACCAGAACCTGTTGGTCCTGTAACAAGTATCATACCATAAGGTTGTTTTATAGCTCGTTCAAAAAGTTGTAATTGATCTTCTTCAAATCCTAACTCTGTTAGAGGTAAAGTTAAAGCTTGAGCGTCTATCAAACGTATACAAACTTTCTCACCATGAGCTGTAGGTATTACTGAGATTCGTAAATTAACAGGTCTACCATTATACAAAATTCTTATTCTTCCATCCTGTGGCCTTCTTCGTTCAGTAATATCCATTTTCCCCATAACTTTAATCCTTGCAACAATTGATTGTAACAACTTTTTTGGTAAAGGTTTTTGATCATGAAAAATTCCATCAATTTTATATCTTATCCTTACTTGTTTTTCTTGCGGTTCTATAAGTATATCAGAAGCTTTATTAGCTAATGCTTGTTCAATAATATAATTTACTGCTTTTACTACAGGAGCTGTATCTGTTTCTACTTTAAGTTCGGTTATTTCTTGTTCTTCAACAACTTTTGCTTCACCAATATCAAATTCTGATTCTATTTTTTTCTCTATTTCTTCAACTGACTCTTTTTTTTCATAATATTTATTTATTGCTTCTAAAATTTCTTTTTTTCTACTTACTACTACTTTTATATTACACTTTGTTATTTCTTTTAGAATATCAATAGCATAAAGATCTAACGGATCTGACATTGCTATTGTTAAAGTATTTGTATTTTTATCAAAGTCTATTGGGATCAACTGAAAAGTTTTAACAATACGTTCAGGAACTAAAGACAAAACATTTTGTGGTATCTCACCATATTCTGAAACTGAAACATACGGAATATTAAACTGTTTGGCAAGTATAGCAAACAGAAGTTCTTCGTTTACAAAACCTAATTCTATAAGAATCTCACCTAATTTTTGGCCAGTTTTTTTCTGTTGTTCTAAAGATTGTTGAAGTTGTTGTTGAGTTATTATCCCTAATGAAACAAGTAGTTCACCTAATTTTCTATGTGGAGAAATAACTTCCATGTTCTTAATATTTATTTTTGATAAATTTTAAAACTTCTTTTGGCACAAACTTCGATACATCACCTTTATACATTACTATTTCTTTTACCAAACTCGAAGATAAATATACCCACTTATAATCAGGCATAAGATAAATTATCTCTGTCTTAGGATACATTTTGCGGTTAGTTAAAACCATTTGAAACTCGTAATCAAAATCAGACACTGCTCTTAATCCACGTAAAATTAAATTTATTTTTTTTTCCTTAAGATAATCTACTAACAAACCTCTATATTGATCAACAAAAACATTTTTTAACTTTCTATTTTTAATAATTAGCTTTAACATTACTACTCGTTCATCAATAGAAAAGAAGGGTTTTTTATTAATATTTTGAACAACTAAAACAATAACTTTATCAAAGATCTTGCTTGCACGAACAATTAAATCTAAATGTCCGTTAGTTGGTGGGTCAAAACTGCCCGGATAAATAATTGTCTTTATATTCATAAAATGGAAATATAAAAAACTCACATATTTTTCAATGTTTTAAAATATTCCTTTGCAACATTAATTGCTTGTTGTTTCGTTACAACTTTACCTAACAATTGTAGTTCATATACATAGTTTAAAATTTTGCCAACCAAAGGACCTTCCGGAATTTTAAACAATCTCATTACATCATATCCAGTCAACAACCGTGGTAATTTACTTTTTTCAATATATTCGTTATATTTTTGTAATATTATATTCTCAAACTTTACAAATTCATTTATTGAAGATAAGTTTTTTATATATTTTTTCCTTATGCAAATAGGTATAACTTCGTAAGAAAGCCTGTCTGCTAAAGAAAATAATATAAGGTAAACTAAGTTTTGATCTAAATCACGGAATAATCTTAGGTATGCTCGTTCAGTAAGATTTTCTTTGTTATTATACAAACTTCCTAACCTCATATGATGAGTTATAACATTTACTATTATTTGTATTTCCTTATTTGATAGTTTAAGTTTTTGCAACGATTTTTCTGCAATTTCAGATGATTTTTTTTCATGATGGAAAAACCTTACTCTATTGCCTTCTTTAGTTACAACAAACGGTTTACCTATATCATGAAATAAAATAATGTATTTCAAAATATATTCTTTACCATAAACTACGGATTTTATTTGTTGAACATATTTTGGAAAAAATTTTTTTAAATTTAATAACACATCTTCTATACTTTTATATGCAAGTTTTATATGTTGCCATAACCCTTCTTTATGAAAATAAAACTTTTTAAACTGTGTATTTTTACCTTTGATTTTTAAAATTTTTATCTCAGGGATAATCTCATCTATAATCTTATATTTATCCATCCATTCTAAAACATTGTAAGAAACTGAATTAAAAATTTTTTTAAGTTCATAACTTACTCTTTCTTTAGCAACTTTTGATAAAAGTTTTTTATTTTTTACTGCTAACAATTCTGTTTTTTTCTCAGGTTTAAATCCTAAACACATAAATCTTGCTAACCTCAAAATCCGTAACGGGTCAGTTTCAAAACTGTTTTTGCTTACTACACGCAATGTTTTGTTTTTAATATCTTTAATGGCAAGCCCAGTGTGATCAATTAAATTTTTTGTAATAAAATCTAATTTTCTATCAACTAAATATTTAATAAAATCATCAAGTTTTAAACACAAAGTGTTTATTGTGAAATCTCGTCGTAAAATATCATCTTCAAACTTTTCATATGTAGAAAAATCTAAATTTATCACATATTCTTCAGTTTTTATCACACTTCTATAAATTTTATTTTCTTCGTCTAACACAACAAACGGCATTTTGTATTTTTGCATAATTTTTTTAAACAAAGAAATATCAAGAGGATACAAAAGTAGGTCTATATCAAGCTCTGCTGAATCAGGTATTTTTTTGGCCATCATAATATCTCTTAAAATACCGCCAACAACATATCCTGTTTCAAAATTTTGATTAATATCTTTTAAAACTTTGATTAATTTATTGTAATTCATATCGTCCATCTTCATACATATATAAAATTTTATCACAAAAATACTCTGCTAAATTTTTATCATGTGTGATAAATAAATACGAAAACTTAAATTTTTCTTTAAGTTCTGAAAAAAAGTTTAACATCTGTGCTTGTAACGAAATATCTAATGCAGAAAGTGGTTCATCTAAAATCACAAGTTTTGGATACAAAGATAATACCATAAGTATTGCAACCCTTTGTCTTTGTCCGCCAGATAACTGATGTGGATACATATTAAGTATGTTTTTTGGCAACCTTGCAATTTCTAAAAGTTCGTTTATTCTTGAATATATTATTGAATATATTATCTGATTATCTACTTTTTGTCCAGTTAAAACAAAATTTTGTTTCACCCTTTCTTTTAATAAAAACCCAATTGACAACTTGGGATTTAACATCGCATACGGATTTTGAAATAACATTTGTATTTTTGTCGCAAACTCTTCTTTTGAATAACTATTTATACTTTTCCCTTCAAGTAACACCTCGCCAGAATCTGACTGTTCTATCTTTGAGATAATTTTTACCAATGTTGTCTTTCCACACCCACTTGGTCCTAAAATACCTAACGAAGTATTATATTCCAACGAAAACGATATGTTCCTAAGCACTGGTTTTTTCGCAATTTCTACCTGAAACAAAGTAGAATAAATTGAATAAGATTTGGTTACATTTCTAACTTCTAACAAAATTGATTCATTTTTATCTTTCATACAAAAAACATTTTACTTTTTGTCCTTTAACAGAATAAACTTCTGGTTTCTCTTCCTCACATCTTTTAATTTTTTTCTGACATCTATTTAAAAATATACATTTTTCAAAAATAAAATCTTGGTCTGACAAATTAGGAATCTCGTATGGTATAGACGGTAATTTTTGTCCTTTCTTTGTTTTATCTACATAACAAGAAAACAAAAATTGTGTATACGGATGTAACGGATTATAAAAAATTTGTTTTGTAGGACCTGTTTCTAAAACTTCCCCTGCATAAAGTATGTAAATATAATCAACATAGTTTTTTATAATGCTAATATCATGAGTAATTAAAATTAAAGATGTATTAAACTTTTCTGTCATTTCTGATAACAATGATAAAATAGATTCTTTTAACGACGCATCTAACGCTGTTGTTGGTTCATCAGCTATAAGTATCTCAGGACGGTTTGCAATAGCTGTTGCAATACATATTCTTTGTATTTGTCCTCCAGAAAGTTGATGTGGATATTTCTTATACATAACTTCAGGTTCTGGAAGATGGACTAAAGTAAACAACTCTATTACTTTATCATAGATCTCTTTTTTATTCAATTTTTGATTATGAATTTTTATAACTTCACCAACTTGTTCTCCGACACAGAGCACAGGATTTAACGCTGTAAACGGATCTTGAAATATCATACTGATATGAAACCCGCGAATATGCGACATAAATTTTTCATCTAAAGTATGAATATCAAATTCAGTTCTATTTTCTTTTTCAATTTCTTCTGTAAACACTATTGGTATTCTCTGATGTGTTAACTCATCACATTTTTTTATTGGATAAAAATTAATATTACCAAAATATGTTGTTATTTTTTTATCATTAAAAAGAAGTATTGAATTAGCTAAAGTAGTTTTTCCTGAACCTGATTCTCCAACAATGGCTATTTTTTGTTTAGTATATAATTCAAAATTTACCCCACGTAAAACAAAATATGGTATATTCTTTACCTCAAAACTTACCTCTAAATTTTCTATATTCAAAACCAAATCTTGTTCCATTATTGTTTTTCTTTAGGACTTAAATATATTCTTAAACCTTCTCCTAAAAGATTAAATCCTACTACAGTAATAAATATTGCCAAACCAGGAAACAAAGAAAGCCACCATGCAATATAAATATAATCTTTACCAGAAGTTAAAATGTTACCCCAGGAAGGTTCTGGTGGTTGAACACCTAAACCTAAAAACGATAATGCTGATTCTGTTAAAATTGCAGATGCTATACCTAAACTAAATGTAACAACTACCGGCACTAAAACGTTAGGTAATATATGAACAAATAAAATCCTAGCAGTAGAGAAACCTGCAAGTTTTGCTGATAAAACAAACTCTAAATTTTTTATTTTCAACACTTCAGCACGGACATATCTTGTAAGTGAAGGCCAAGAAGTTAGTCCTATTACTATCATAATATTATAAATATTTGGTTTAACAAACGCTATAACTAACAAAATTAAAAAAAATGTTGGGAAACACAACATTATATCAACAAGACGCATAATAATATTATCAACGGTACCACCATAATAACCACTTATAAGTCCTAAAATTGTACCAATTATCACTGCGATAGAAATAGAAATAAACCCTACAGATAAAGATACTCTTGTTGCATAAACCATCCTTGAGAAAACATCCCTACCTAATTCATCTGTCCCAAAAGGATGTTTTAAAGAAGGTGGTTTTAGTCGTAAACTTAAATTTTGCTCATACGGATTATGAAACGAAATTACAGGTGCTAGAATTGCAATAAAACATAACAAAATAACAATTATACTTCCAAAAATAAGTTGTTTATTCATCGATTTTTGTGTTTTTTATTTTTTAATTATTTACTGTGTCTATCCCGCAAGTTTGGGACTTTTTCAGCGGTCTCTACTTGTGGAATAAGTTTCATCCCTGTATCAACAATTTATAGAATTCTTAAAAGACATTCATATTAAATGAAAAACGAATAAAAAAATTAAAAGATATGTAAGAATGTATCCTGGCAAACTCTCTCACACTGACACCTTCTGTTTACCTAAAACAATTTTTATTAAAAGAACAAAATATTATCTATTTGGTCTTTTAGATAATTAAACAAAATTTTGTTATGTTGAAGTTATTGATAATATTCAAAGTTCAGCAGTCACAAAAACATTTTCTAACGCATATAAATGGTTTGCTGTTCATGGAATTACAATAAAAGAAACAATGACTGATAATGGGTCTGAATTTACTGCTTATTACTTCTTAAGAAATCCAAACAAACACATTTTTTGAAACAATGCTTAAGATATCTGATATTAAACATCGTTATACACCACCATATCGGTCACAATCTAATGGAAAAATTGAAAGATTTTGGAAAATTTTGTATAATGAATGCATCAGAGTTCAAACTATTTCTCTTTCAAAAAACGATTTTATTGCAGAACTTAATGGTTTTATGTATCGTTATAATTATCAAAGAAGACACTCTGCTTTGGGTTACCAGACACCTTTAGATAAACTTAAACAAGTTGCAAAATTGTTACCAAAATTTCTCTGAATCATTACACTATGACGGAAATCTGGCCGTTACAAATTTTATAGTAGGAAAAAGTTCTTTAACTTACAATACACCATTCATAATTTTATTCTTATTCTTTCTTTAAAAAATAGCAGTGTTCCAAAAGTTTTTCAAAATCTTCTTTATCTATTGTTATATCTAAAAATTTAATGTTTTCTTTAAGTTGTTCAACTGTTCTTGAACCATCTATAACACATGATACTCCATCAAAACACAAAACTGCAGCAAGTGAAAATTGTGAAATTGTAGCATTATATTTTTTTGCAAATTCTCCAACTTTATCTAAAACTTTCCATCCATAATCTGTAAACCTAAACAACCATCTTTTTTTCTCCCAATCTGAAAGTAAACTACCACGAGTATTCTCTGGGACAGGTTTATCTTTTCTATATTTCCCTGTAAGAAACCCTGATGCTAAAGGACTATATGCCATATAACCTAAATTAAATTTTTTTGCAAGATTGTATTTTTCTATGTTTACATCAAAATCTATTAAATTAAAAATTTCTTGTAATACAGAAGGTTTATTAAAATTTTTTTCTTTACATATTTGTATTGCTTCATAAACTTCCCATGACTGATAGTTTGACATACCAATAAATCTTGTTTTACCAGATTTTACAAGTTCGTCCATTGTTTGTAAAACTTCTTCAATATGGGTGAAAGGATCTGGCCAGTGAAGAAAGTATATATCTAAATAATCTGTATTTAACCTTTTTAATGAAGCGTTAATACATTCTAAAATTTCCTTCCTTGATTGATATCTACCATCTCTGTATCCATGGATTTTAGAAGAAATTATAAGTTTGTTCCTTAATTTACTTTCTTTTAAAAATTTACCTAAGAACTCTTCTGCTTGACCTAAATATGAACCATATACCTCTGCTGTATCAAAGAAATTTATCCCTTGCTCAATACAATAATAAAAAATTTTCCGTGCTTCTTCTATATCAGTTCTTCCACCCCAAAATGCTGTGCCGTAACAGATACAAGAAACTTCAAGTTGAGTATTACCAAGTTTTCTATATTTCATAAATAATCTCCTCCTTATTTTAAATATGTAACGGTACAATAAGAAGTTTTTGTACTATATTCTATTTTACAAATATAAACTCCTGGTTTAGGAAACAATTTATATGTAACTTTAAACGGTTGTGAAACTATACTTTTTACTAACTTACCCGAAGGATTAAAAATCTCTATTGATTTTATATCACTGAAATACTCTTCAAAATCTATCTCTTTGTTAAGTGAGTCCTCTTTTCCTATTAACACAAAATTCTTCTTTTCTTCTCTAACCTTAACTTCATCTGAAACATTGTCTATGTTAACAACAACGCTGCTCATCGCTGTCTGGTTCACATCATCATACGCTATTATTTTTATAACATAACTACCATTAGTAAATATCCTTGTGTCTAACAAATAATATGTAGCAGATAAAGGTAAATCAGTTAAATAATTGTTGTTTATATACAACTCAAGTTTTACAACATTTTTATCATCGTTATAAATATATCCTACTTGAATAATACCTTTTATGATCTCATTATTCTGCGGTGAAATAATATGTACTTGTGGTGGTTCATCACCAACTACATTGTTAACATAAACTAAAACCTCTTGTGTGGTTGATTGACTCAAAGTATCATATGCTATAACTTTTAACCTAAGTTGTCCATTGGGATATTGTGTTGTATCAAGATTATAACTAAACGATGAATTATAAGTGTTAACAATTTGGTTGTTGATATAAAATACTACATTAGTTATTCCTTTGTCATCACTAACATTTACTAAAACTTCTACTGTACCTGAAACAGTTGTCCCTGAGGTAAGATTATTAAATACTACAACAGGCGGTGTATCTGTCTGCTGACTACCTTCATTTCCTCCACTACTACCTCCACTATCACCTCCACCAGAAACATTTTCTACTGTAACACTGATCTGTTTTTCTGCAGTTTGGTTTGTTGTATCGTAAGCAACAGCTTTAAGTTGATAAACACCATTAGCTAAACTTGTTGTATCCCAGTTATAAGTAAGAATAGTTTGATTTTGTACTTCATAAACTTTTTGGTTGTTAATAAACAACACAATTTTTGCCACACCTTTATCATCAGATGCTAAAACTTTAATACTTACAACTTCTTTAACAACCGAACCAGCAGTAGGTGTTGAAAACATAACAGTAGGTGGCGTATCTGATATTTCTGAAACAGGTTTTGCAAAATACGCAGCTGTGATCAAAGTACCAGCCCAGTAATCAACACCTGTCTCTGTTGCTACATAATCATCCCATCTATCTGAAAAATCAGTATGTGATTTAGGACCACCAATAGTAGCACCAGTAAGTTCTGTAGCAGGATAAGATGGCAATTCTGGAACATTTTCACCATCAGGGTTTGCAGCTCTATGGTGAGGATGTTGTGGATATCTTGTAAGCCAACCATCTTGTTGACTACCAATTATAAAACTCATACCAAACTGGTTTCTTCCAAGAACCCAGTTCATTTGATCTTTTGCAACTTTTAATGAATTTGTATTAGGTTGACCTTTTTTTGATGATAAGTCATAAGCCATACATGCAGTCGCAGCAACACCCATCATATATCTACAAGTTCCCCAACCATAATCCCATTTCCTGCCATAAATATCAGCTGCAGGTGCTGACTGGAACACATCTCGTTCTAACCATTCTAAACATTCATCCTTAGTAACAATTTTTGTATCAACCTCGCTTGGTGCGTTGTCTACAGTTGATGCATAAGGATAATAATCATATAAAACAAATGCAAAAACATTTGGGAAACTTAAAACATAATATGAACAAAATTGCCATTTATTTTCTTTTGCCATCCAGTATTGTGCTTCTTGAAGATAATAAGGATCACCAGTGGCTTTATAAAGTTCAACTGCTGCTAATGCCATATCGTCATCAGCTCTGTCATCTGACTGATAATATCCTTTCCCGCCAGTGTTTCTACCACTAACACCATATAAATTTTTACCTATAGTATACACAACTTTTGCTGCTTCTAAACATCTATTTGCATATTCTATATCAAACTTATAGTATGCAGTTGCCATCATTGCTAACGCTGCTGAGAACCTTCCTGCAAGGTCTGAACCAATATCAGACCATGCTTCTCTTGGTTGCCCACCACGAGATTGGGGAAAATCGTCCTGATATTCTGGTTTGTTCCACCAAGTATGATCATCATCACCATCACCTACTTGGTAGTACAATCTATTTTGTTGTATTAACCCATCTTCTACTGATGCATCATATAAATTCAACATATAATCTGTTACAACTTTTACTTCGTTTAATACATCTGGTATACCATCAGGTTTTGGATTATAGTATGTTCCATCATAGCTCATACTATATACATCTGCGAACCTATCAGGCCATGCGTTGTATGCAAACAATAATGCACATGCTGCATAAAACACTGTATGACCAAACTTTACATGGTCTCCACAGTCATGCCAACCACCAGCAAGTGTACCTTCTTTACCAGTTCCTCTTATTACACCATCTTTAGTATGGCAATGATTATGTATCCAAGAATCATAAGGGCCACACCTGTTTGCACCATATACTCTTAACGTATAATATAAAACTTTGTTATATAAATCCCTTTTTATTTCAAATTTATATGAACTTTCGTTACCAACTTTTATGTAATAAACACCTTCCCGGTTTAATTGAGAAAAGTCTGCAAGATATAATGTCTCTCCAGTAACAGGATCTGTCCCGAGTTGTGTCAAAGTACCACTATAAACAACTTCGTTTGTGTTATAATCCCTTACTTCAAAATTCCCAGATAAACCCGACACTACTGCTGTCTTATAATCATCTTCAGGAAGATAACCGGCTTGGTTTAATCTTATAACAGGCGCTCCTGGTATTGCAGCTGAGTTTATAAAATATGCATCAACGAACAAACTTAATATAATAAACCACATCTTCTTCATAGATCTTTTCCTCCCTTACGATTGAAAAACAGAGAAGTTTAAAATATAAAATACTTTATATTCTGTAAATTTGCACGAATCTATGGTTTAATTTTTGCTACAGAAATACACATAGCAGAAATTGTCAAAGTTTGAAAACATATCCTACATTACTTTCCAAAAATCAGTAACAGACAAAGGTTTATGATACAAACATAACGGAGGGGGAGGGATTCGAACCCCCGTCTCCCTTATCGGGAGAACTCCGTTTCGAGCGGAGCCGTTTCAACCACTCACGCACCCCTCCAAGTACGGGTTAATGAGTTGATAGGTCAATGTGTTTATGAATTATTTAAAAATATCAATATAATTTTTTTATTTCAACATCAGGATAGTAGTGTTTTATTATATTTACATAATTTTCCCCTTGTTTTGCAAGATTTGATACACCACTTTGACACATACCAACACCATGTCCCCACCCTGCTCCAAAAAAATAAAATTCGTCAGTATTTTTGTTATATTCAAGGATAAAAGATGATGATCTTAATGGTCCTAATGGAACTATATTTCTTATCAAATGTTCTTTTGACAAAACAACTTTTTTCTTGCTACCTATAATTTTTATTTTCTCTATATAAAAATTAACATCACGAGAAATAATTTGTATATCTTTTAATTTACCAATTTTATATTTTTCATCAAGATATTTTTCTAACAAACTTTTTTCAACAACACGAACCCATCTTGAAAAACCAGGATGGACATATTCTGAAGGTCCACACCAAAGTTTTGGTGGTGTTAAATACCAATAATAAATATTTTTTGAATTATAGTCTTTATCTTCAACATCCGAAATAAGCTCATCTTTCCCCCAATATCTTTTTGTCAATCCTCCACAGTTTGCATGGAAAAACAAATCTTGTAAAACATCGTTTTTAATTACCACTTCGCCAACAGTAGAATTTACAGCGTTTATAACTTCTTCAGTTTCTTTTTTGACTCCGCTATAAACTTGGCAATGCTGACCTCGGCATATATCAAAATATTTGTGTATCTTTATTTTTTTTCTAAACAACGTAACTGTTCTTGCAACAACAGCTTGTGTTTTAAGTGCTTCTGAAAGTTTATCTTTACCAATTTCTTCTGCTACAACACTATAAAGATATTCATCAAGTTTAACTCTGTTTATAACAACGATTTGATCTTTTAAATGTTTAACTACAAGTTCTCCACGATACTCGTTATTCTGCGGAAAATTGTTTTTAAACCATTTATATTCTGAAACAAAAATTGTATCTTTTTCTTCCAAAGGTTTAATTACCAGATATTTCGCAGATATTCTTGTTTCTTTGTTAAGATATGGTGATATAATACAAAGTTTCCCCAATTTTGTTCTATAGACAATAGTCCAAAGATTTTTTTCTCCACCTTCACAAAATAGTATTTTTTTATTTTTATCATCATAAATTTCAAAATTGTTAGATACAAAAAATTTTATACAATCTATTTTCATCAAAGTCCCATTATCTTTTGTTGAGATACCTACATCGATTAGTGGTGAATTATTAGTTTCTTCAAATTTTTTGATATTAGAAAATTGTAATCTCGAAATATTGTATCCTTTGTCTCTAAAACAGTATATAAGATAATCATAAATCCTCAATGTTTCTTTATCTGGCTTAAAATAAGTAAGTATTTGAGAATGTTTCAACGCTTGTTCATAATCTTTGTTTTTAAAACAAATTTGAAGAAGATATCTTCTTGCTTCATGAAATTGTGTATCATTGGCAACACATTGTTCAAAATATTTTTTTGCTTCAATATAATTTTTTTGTTCAAAATAATATTTTCCTAACCTAAAGTTAATAAGTTGGTTTACAGGATAACAAGATTTTAAAAGTTCGTAATAGCTAGTAGCTTCCTCAAGATCGTTTTTGTCAAGATAATATTCAAACAAAGTAAGGTTCTTTATTACTTTATCTTCTTCTATAACTTCTGTTTCAGACGAAGTTTCAATAAAAAAGGGTTTTTTATCTAAATAACCATTACGTATAGAAAATATGTCTGCTGAAAAATTTGGTTCAACAAAAAATATAAGGAGGCAAAAAAATACAATTATATTTTTATATATCATTGTTTTTATCCAACAAGGTGAGAAAATTTTGGTTGTTATTCAAGAATATTTCTACTATAACAATATAAATATGGTGACCCTTCTGTTGCAAACCATATAAATTTGTTGTCTACAAAAAATGAAGATATATTTTTGCCAACAATAAAACTTAATTTATAAGACTGTTTTACTTCTTTATATCCTTTAAGCTGATACAGGATAAAATTAGAATCAAGTATCCACAAACTATTTTTATATGACGAAACATATATAATATCTTTCACAAAATAAGGTATTGTTTCAATGATTTTATTAAGTTCTTTGTTGTAAACAACGATTTGTGCTGATTTGTTATCAAAAATCAAAATGTAATCTTTATATACAGCAATTGTAAGTGGTTCTGTATCAGAAATATCTAAAACTTTTACTACAGTGGGTTTCCCATTAATCAAAAGATATTTATACAGTTTTTTATTCCATGCATCCAAAATATATAAGGTTTCGTCAATTAAACATACAGAAGTTGGTACAATATTTTCTTTATCAACTTTATATGTCGACAAAATTGACAAAGTTTCTTTATCTATTTTATAAAACACAATTTCTTGTGATAACCAACTACTTAAAACTAATTTGTTATCAAACTTGTTTATTGAGGAAATTGTTTCAAGTTTTGTAGTATAAATTTTTTGTATAGGTACTCTTTGTTGTCTTACAAAATTTTTGTAAAACAAAACAGAAACAAACATAATTATTAATGGTATACCAAGATAGAACAGTATAGATTTTATTATCTTTTGTTTATACAATTTCTCATAATACAACTTTTGTTCAGATTCTTCAATTTGTTGAGCTGTTACTGAAACTGTTGGCTGCAACGGCGGTGGTGAAGTAGAAACAGTAGGTGTTAATTCTTTATATTCTTTTCTTAAACTAAGTTTTGTTAACAATTCGTTAAGATTTCTTTGTGCTTCAAGGTATCTCGGGTTAAGTCGTAAGGCTTTTTCAAACTCTATTCTTGCTTCTTCTAAAAAACCTTTCTTAGCTAACGCTCTACCTAATGAATTGTGTACATCAGCATAATCAGCACCAAGTTCTATCGCTTTTCTATATTCTTTGATAGCAATATCAAGTTCGCCAGTTGCTTCAAATATACGACCACGATAATAATGCCGTATAGCTTCTGTTGAAAGTCCTTCTCTTGCCATAGATTATTTTCCTTCTAACGAAAATTCTATCTTTACAATTGTTCCTTTATGTACAACAGAATTTATACTAATTTTTGCATCAAACATTGTTAGCAACCATTTTACTTTAAACAATCCTATACCATAATGTCCTTGTTCAAACTTTGTTGTAAAAAACAAATTAAATACTTTTGGTAAAAGATGTTCTGGTATACCACAACCATTGTCCTCTACTACCAAAACTACTTTATCATTTTCTTTTCCTACACGAACGATAATTTTACTACCTACACACGGCGGATAAAAAGATTCTATTGCATTTTCCAAAACTTCACAAACACAATCAACTAAGAGTTGGAAATCTGCTACAACATATATTTCTTCTGGTGTAAATTCCTGGATAAGTTCAATATTTTTATTAACAAACTCTGACTGAAATTTTGACACAGCAGATGATACAACTGATTTCAATGAAACTTTTTGTAAATTAACTGATGAAGGTAATTTTAACCGTTCTACACATGAAAAAATTATATTCCTTATCTTCAACATTTCTTGTTGGATTACATATAGTTTTTTATTTACTGGGTGGCCATTAATATCTTCTTTGACAAGTTCAAGCGCTTCCTGTATCATACCAACCGATGTCCTAAAATATCTCAAACATTCTCTCATCACTTCTGAAACCAAACTTAAATGAGATAAAACACATTGTATTTTATCCTGTTGTACAAATTTTGTGGTTTCTTCTGCTTGAGTACTCATCTGCTGAATTTTGTTTTTCAGTCCCCTATTTTCAGCCTCAAGTTCAGCAATTTTTTTTATCAAATCTAATAATGACTTATCCTGTTGTGCTGACAACGATGTAACACGTGCAATCTGTTGTTCTTGAACATATTTAAGTTGTTGATATTTTTCCATCACATCATCTATTTCTTTTTGCAACTTTTGTATAATTTTTTCTTTTTCTTGAATAATTGTTTCATACCCTTTTGTAATAGTGTCAAGCAACATGTTTTGTATTTCAGAAAACATTGATGGTGAAACCATACCAGAAGTCAACTCAGGCTGCGGTTTTATATTAAGTATCTGTGTAGAAGTTCCATCTTTCTTTTGTTGTATTTCTTCAGTTAACTTTCTTATACGTTCACGGATAGCACCTATTTTTTGTTTCTCTTGTTCTGCAATTTTTTCTAAATCTTTCATAATTATATTTATTATGGTATTTCAAGCACACTGCCAGGTGTTAACTGTCCTCTTATAATTTTATCTTTGTTTGCTTCATAAATTTTACGCCATTGTGATGAATCACCATAGTATTTCTCAGCAAGTTTAGGTAATGTATCTCCAACGACTACAGTGTGATACCGTTTAACAGGTTTAGCAGCAGTCGGTGTTGTAGTAGTTGGTGGAGATACAACAGCTGGTGGTTTAGGTTTTTCTTCAACTTTTTTTGTTTCAACTTCTTTAAGTTTTTGTTCAAGTTCTTGTAGTTTTTTTAACAAAATCTCTTCTGTTTTTAACTGCTGAGTTTGTTCTGTTTCTGTAGTTGTCTGAGGTTTTACTTCTTCAACTTTAGGTTTTTCAGATGATATAACAACAGATTTTTTAATTTGTTCAATTTGTTGTTCAAACTGTTGTTTTTCTAAAAGTAACTTTTCATATTCTTTCTTTGAAACTTTTTCTTCTTCAACAGGTTGTGGTATAAATTTATATCCTAAAGAAATATATTGTGAACCACCAGTATCAATTTTACTTGTAGGTGATAAACTGTATCCATAGATTATTGAAACTTGAGCTGTTTTTATTTCAAAGCCAGCTAAAATTTTGTTATATTCTCTACTACCATATTCTATTGACAATGTAGGGACAAATTTTATTTTGTTGTTAAAAAACAAAAACTCGTATTCTGTAGTTAACCCAAAAATATAGTCAGTCAATACTGAAAATTCTGTTTTTAACTCTGGCATAATATTAAGTTTTTTATATTTATACTTATATCCAAAATTTAATTTTAATAGTAAAACATCAGTTGTGTTTATAGCAGTATTTGGTTGGTTCAAATTTTCAACAACTAAACTTAAAACATTGTTTGTATCCAAACTATATTTTGCAGCTAAATTTAAAGAAAAATAGCCAACAGAATTACCACTTTTAAACACTGGGTTTTGTTTTATATAATCATCTAAACTATACTCTTCTTTTGTATAAACAAATTTCAACCCCAAACTTAATTTTTCTATATAAGGTTTTAACTCATGGCCATAGGAAATAAAGAACATATCTTTTATATACCAATCTTTAATACCAAACTGAACATAACCCAACCCTACCCCACCACCGTATAATTCTTTTACAAAACATATGTTGTTATTAACAAGTTTTGTCTCATCAGTCAATTTTGGATATAACATATTATAAGTCAAACATACTTCAGGCGATTTCACAATATCTAACATTGCTGGATTTAAAAACACAGCTTCTTGTGTTCTTTCTTTTACAACATTATCAAACATAAGTTGGTAATCACTATAAATATACAAAGTGTTAAACAAAAATAATAGTTTTAACAAAATTTTAATTTTTTTCATAAAAATTATTTTGCAACAATAATCGTTCCGGTAAAAATTTTTCCTCCAACTTTAATTTTATAAATATAAATCCCTTTGGGGACAAGTTCGCCGTTGTCTAATCTTCCATCCCAAACAAGTTCGTTGTTCTCAAGTTTCATTTTCCCTATATAACGTAAATTTATATCATATATCTCACCTTCAGGTGTATACATAGTAGGGTTGTTTATTACAAAATGTATTTTGTTATCCACTTGTTCTGCAGGAGTAAAAATTTTTTTAGGATATATTTGTAAAATCTCAACTCCTTTTGTTGGATAAACCAATCGTAGTACATATTCACCAGTATTTGTTGTATTAAAAGATATTACTTTTTTTTGAACATCAACTTGCGAGTTTACAAACAAGTATTCAATATTGTTATAATAAAACATACTTGGTTGTAAATTTTGATTGTTTTGTATCACATCTTCAGGTAAAGAAATTTCAACTACAACAGGTTGTTTAAACTTATATTGTGGGATCGGTCTGTCATCTTTCTTTACAACCAAGTTGTATTTACTTACCACATTAAATCTTTCTTGCTCAACTTCAACAACTTTTTGCGTACTAATTGATATTTCGTACCCTAATGACAATATCTCTTGGTCTACATCTTTTGATAACAAAATTTTGCCAACAGGTTCTAATACAATTTTACATCCTAAATTATATGATGTAACAATATCAGATGATTCACTTTCAACTCCACCTATTGTTTTAACCTTTATCAAATAATAATATGTTGAATAATAAATCCCGTCTGACAAAAATGTAATAGATGATGGTATAAATTTATATACATTTTTGTTATTAACATTTTCTAAAAGTTGCTCATAACTTTCCGCACGGTATATATTATAACCTAAAATATCATCTGCTTGTTTCCCGTCAGTATATTTATCAATTTTCTCCCAATAAATATTAAACAGCCAAGGTTGAAACACATCTATATTATATCCTGTAATCTGTGGAGTTGCAGGAATGTTAACAGGGAAAACAAAGAAATATCCTGTTGTAACATCACCTAAGATATTTTCGTCATCAACAGGTATTATTGTGAAATAATAAGTTAATGCTTGAGGTAAACTTGTTTGTATTTGATAATAATCAGTTGTTGTTGAAACTTGTTCAACTAACTTGTTATCTTTCAACGAATATATCTTAACTTCATATCTTGTTATATACGAATTTGGTTCAGGATGTACTGAAGAATACCATCTTAATAAAGGTTTCCTTTGGAAAACAACACCAGTTGAAGAAATTATTTCAACTGATGAAGGTTTGAAATATGGAATATAAAACTGACCAAGATTAGTTTCACTCCATAGGCCATGATTGTCATATGCACGGATTTTAAAATAATATGTTGTATTCATTAAAAGTTTATATGATGGTGTAAAACTTGTAGTATCTTTAGACAAAACAACTGTTGTTGAAACAGAAACAGCAAAATTTTTATCAATTGAAAATTTAAGTTCGTATTTATCAATTTCATCATCAACATCGTATGTTTGTCCCCACACAAAAGTTGGTTTTCTTGTATTGACTGTCCCTGTTGGAGAAATAATGTTAAATGGTTGAGGTGGATCGTTTGTTGAATCAACAAAGAAGTAATATGTTGTAGATATTTTTTGCCCTTTTAAATTTTCTGCTTGTACATACCAGAAATATGTTGTATTTTCTTTCAAAGTATTTGTTGAATAGTATACATACTGTGCTTGAGTATAATTTTTGTACGGACCTGAAGAAATTTGTATTATTTCATACAAAAAGTAATCTATTGGTGCTAAATGAAGTTTATAATTTACAGGTTTCCACCATTCAGTTTTGTTAGCAACAGTCCATTTAAGTTGTAATGGTTGACTTATACGAACAAAAGTGTAACTTGACCCTGGTGAAACTAAAAATATATCATCTAGTTCTTCAGTAGTTAAATCTACAATAAAAGAATATGAAGAAATACTTTTTGTATAGTTTCCTTTTATGTCATACGCTTCAACCCACCATTGATACAAAGCATTCTCTGTAAGAATTGACAAATCTAAGTTATAATTTATTGTATTACTTCCATAGACAACTATATATGTAGAAACTCCAACAATATAGTTTGGAAGAGTAGATATATATATTTTGTAATACGAAACATAATCTTTTGGATCATTATCTCTTGATAATTGCCAACTTAACAATATACTTTGTTGTGTTATAACACCTGAAGTAATATTTATATCAAAACTTGTTGGTAACTCTTCAATACTGTTTATCCAAAAGGAATGTATAGTAGAAGTTGTAATACCGCCAAAATGGTCTTCTGCTATCACACGCCAAAAATATTGTTTGTTTTCTTCAAAAACCCACGGTGATAAAATCTCAATAACACTTCCTTTTTGAGATGGATATTTAAACTCACCTGAAGATTCATAATATACAAAATTAGAATTTGATGAATACTGGATTGTATAGTAAATATCATCACCGTCAGGATCTGCTTCATTGTAGAATTTAAATGTTGGTTTTACAGTTTGGACAACATCATCGTTTATAGGTGAATATAAATTGAACTCGTTAGGTGCAAAATTTTCTGTCCTAAAATAAAATATATTATATGGGGTTTGGTAATTACCAAATTTGTCGTATGCTTTAACATACCAATAATAAGTTGTTCTTGGGTTCAAATCAAAATCTATTGCTAAATATGTTGTAGGAGAATACAATTCAAATTTGTAAACAAAATTTTGGTGGCTACTTATAACAACTACATAACTTGAAACAACAGGGTCGTAATTGTCCGGGTCATAAACCTGTTCCCAATAAAAAGTAGGTCTGTAAGTTTTTATTCCTGATGCAGGGGCAACTGCTGTTGTAGTACCCGGAGATACTAAATTAAACTTGTACGGTTTTTGGTTTGAGATACAAAAACTTCCTGTTGATAATGCAAACCCGTATGGTTTCACATACCATGGTTGTGAAGTTGACGGGTTTATAGCAAAATCCCACTCGTTTTTACCCCAACAATGTACCTGCCAATAATAAGTTACACCGGGAGATAATTTTGGATTAGTAAACATCACTGACGCAGTTGTTATTTCAACATTTGACAGCCATGTATTTATTTTCCACAATGGTGATGGTAGTGTGTACCATTCATCTTGTGTTGTTGGAACAACAGTTGTTATGTTTAAGAAATAATGTTTTAATGAATCAAATGGGTCAGGATCGTATGGTTTTGTCCATGAGAACAAAATTGGTCCTTCAAGAGATGACGGATTTATTATTCCAGTAGAAGATACTACATCATATCCTGTTGGTGGATCTGATGTAAAATCTATGATAAACATCATTGCAGTTGATGCTGTTGAAGGAGAAATAGTTTCTTTTATGTCCGGAGCGATACCACCTCCACTATTGGGACCACGATAAACATACGATGCATCTCTTGCAGAAATACGATAATAATATGTCATATTTTCAATAACTGGTAGATCAACTACATTACTTCCACCAATTCCAGGCTCTATTCCCGGAGGAACAACAACAATTGATGTAGACAAGAACATGGAAGGCGTCCCCTGCCCACTTCTCCAAGGTGGTGCATCTTCAGCAAAAAAAGGTTCTGGAGCATAAGGAGCAGTTGCGGAACATATAAAAATTACATATTCACCAATATACTCATATTTTATTCCTTCATACGGATCTAAATAATCAGGGTCAGGGTCAGTTGTAGACTGCCAAGATAGAATTATCGGTGTAGAAGAAACTATATAATAAGTGGTATCACCAACAATATAAGTTTTCATCACAGGCGAGGATACAGGGTACACCTCAAATTCATTTGGTGGTTCACCTATTTGGTTTATCCAGAAGAAACCAACAGGAGTTTGTGTTGATTTCTGTGGATAACCAAATGGTGCACCTGAATCATATGCTACAACATACCAGTACAACTTTTGGTTTTCAAAAGGTAAAAGTTGTGATGAATCTGGGTTTGAATCTTGGTTCATTAAAAAATATGATGTGGTTAACAATCCAGGACCAGATGGTGCTCGTATATATACTGAAAAATTTGGGTCTGTAGAAATAAACAATTCGTATCCTACAACAAAATCGTAAGGGTCGTTCTCATACGCATCTTTCCAATCAAAAGATACAGAAGACATTGTCGTATGCCATACAGTTGTTGGTGAAATCAAAGGATTTGTTGGAAACAAAGGTGATGAATTTTGTGAGTTAACTATAAACTTAAACGGCACAGTTGTTGATGACAAACTTTCAGAATCGTATACACTTAAAGTCCACCAATATGTAGTATCTTCAGAAAGGTTTGATATAGTAATAGATGTTATTACAATACTATATGAACTTATAACAGGTATCCCGAGATTGCCTGCTACTAAATATGTTGCAATTTTTATCGTATATGAAGAAACATAATCACCATAGTTTGAGTCAAATTCGTCTGAATATCCAGCATACCAACCCGCAGTTGTCCAGTCAAGAATAACGGTTGTTGATGAAACAATTGTTGCAGTAGTGTTTCTTATAGGATCATAAGTATAATGTTTTTCTGGATAAACAGCCTGTGGTGGCGAGTTAAACGGTTTTACAAAAGGTGAACTTGAAGAAACTAACGACCACTGATTTTTTTCATCTGCAACTTTTATTGCAAAATAGTATGATGTGTTGTTAACGAGTCCAGTAATAACAGTTGATGATGATAACAAAGGATAAATTACAACATTTGTTAAATTAAAAACTTCTGTTGCTGAAGACCATAAAGTTTCATCAGTTATAGGTTGGTCATTTCTATATCTTATACTATAACTTCCTGTATAAGATGAAGTGTTGTATATAAAACCATCTTCGTATGAATCTTCATATGGGAATATCCAGGAAAGTTTTACATGTTTGAACCCACAAGAAATAATAGAAATAGAAGTTATCTGTTTTGGTGGTGAAACATCTACTTGTGCCCAAACTGTAACTCCATCAGAAATTTCTGAAACTAATCCTAAATCATCTTCTGCCCATAAACGGAAATAATATGTAACTCCTCCAGATAAACCAGTCACAGTAAAACCAGCAGGGCATTGGTACGACGGATATGTATGTGTAGAAATTTTTATTTGTGCATCAGCAGTTGACCAGTTTAAGAAAAACTCGTCAGTAGAATATTGTATGTACCAAAAACCAGATAACACACCTGGTGGTGAAAATCCATAGTCGTCTCCGCCTTCAAATTGGAGATAAACTTCGCCTTCATGTAAACCCTGTGTAAAATTATAAATACTTACATATGGTTTCAATAATGTGATCCATCCTGTTGCAACATTAGATATTTCTGACAATATTTCATCAGTTCCAGAAGAAATCCAGATTACAAAATAAAATGTTGTTTCTTTATCTAAATTGTTTGATTTTACAAAATTATCAAGTCCTGTTAAAACATAAACTTGTTCCTCATAAGGGTTAACAGGACCTGTAGAAAAAACCACTTGTGCAGCAGAAGTTGAGCATGAAACTTCTTTAAATGTTGAATATTGAATGTAATATTTACTGTTTTCAGGAAGTGAGTCAGGCCCTGGATATATCCATGAAAGTTGTATTGCTCCTTCAGAAATTGTACTTAATCCTGAAGTTGCAATAAGCGAAGATACACTATTAGGACCGTTTTGTTGAGGAAAGATATTAGTAACAAACAAAAAAATTGATATTAAAATTAGATACATTTTTAAAATCTAAAAACCACAAAATTATTTAATATTTTTAAAAAATCTTTTTATCTATCGGGTGCTAGAAAACCCACCTTACATATCTATTTATAATTTTTTACAAAATTTTTAAGGATAATTTCAACACATAGTTTTATTTCCTCAACTGTTTTTAGGTAAACACTTTCAGGCTGACCCAAAGGATCATAAATTTCAGGATTTGTAAAAAACCCAGCGTATTCTTTTAACAAAAATGTTTTACTAAAATATTCATCAAAATTTTCTTTTATAAATTCTAACTGACTTTTATCCATCACTAAAATTATATCTGCTGTTTTCAAAAGTTCTTCATTTATTTTTGTTGGTATATGTGTTGATAAATCTTTTTCTTTTATATCATACAACTCAAAAAATTTATATATACATTTTGGTATTTTAAAACTTTTTTGTGCAATAATACCACAGGATTTAACTTCTATATTGTCAACACCGTATTTTGCTAAAAGATGTTTTGTATATCCTTCTGCAAAAACACTGCGAAAAACATTGCCACTACAAACATAAAGAATAGAAGTTACTGGTAGTTTTGTATTTAAATTTGAAGTTTCGTTTTGTTGTTTAACTTTTAGTTTATTTTTTATTTCTTTCATTTGTAACCCCAATGGTAATAAAAATAAAACAAAATAGAAAATCCATAACCATTCAGCAAATTTTGTATAAAAAGTTTTCTTATGATAAAAGTTTGTCTGTGTTATCAAACTTGCGTCTTCAAAAAGATTTGTTTTATTCAAAACTTCTCCAGTAGGAGAAATTACAGCTGAAATACCGGTATTCGCTGCTCTAAACAAGAAACATCTGTTTTCTACTGCACGAAAAATGTTGAATATAAAATGTTGATACGGAGCTGATGTTTTTAAAAACCATGCATCATTGGTGATATTAGCTAGAAAATTAGCTCCTTTTCTAACAAACCTACTTGTTAGTTCTGGAAAAATACTTTCATAACAAATTAGAACAGAAAATTTTATGGTTTTATCTATTTCAAATACCGTATAATCTTTACCTGCGGTAAACTCGCCAAGTTCGTTAACAGTTTTTATAAATTTTTTTAATATCCTACGCAATGGTACATATTCACCAAAAGGTACAAGATGTATTTTATCATAAATTTTATCAAAATTAATTTTTCCTTCCTTAAAAGAAAATAATACAGCTGAATTGTAATACTCATTATAACTTTTCCCCATGCGAACGGTACCAATCAGATGATATGAACGAAAATTAATATTAGTTAGTCTTACTAAACTTAAAACCCAGTCAAACAAAAACTTTTCTTCAAACAACCATCCTGGAACTGAACTTTCAGGCCAGATAAAAATGCAACTATAATTTTTTTCATCAATATTATTACAACTTTTCAAAACTAAATTACTATATTTTTGCATTATCTCTAACTTATATTGTTGATCCCACTTTTTGTATTGGTCAATATTACCTTGTAACAAAATGACATTATAAGTTTCTTTATCAGTATTATTAACATTTTTCCAAACAGTTTTTAAAACATTTGAACCATAAATATGTAAGACAATATAAAAACAAACTAAAATAAAAACATTCTTAAAAATTTGCAATACTGATTGTTTTTCAACGACAGAATTAAAAATTATAACAGCAACAGCAAGATTTACAAAAATCACAACAAAACTTATTCCATAAACACCGGAATATTCTGAGATTTGTATCAAAGGAAGGTTATCATATTGAGAATATCCCAACAATGCCCAAGGAAAACCTGTAAATAGAACACTTCTAATGTATTCTAAAATAACCCAAAGGCTTGATGAACTGATAAGAAAAAATATGTTTAACTTACTTATCTGTTTGTAAAAATATATAAATAAACAAAATACTGCAATATAAAAACTGCAATATAAGGATAACAAAACTGTTGAGATTAGGCCAAAAATCCAATGTTCACCTGCAACTACAAATGTAGGTACTATCCAATACAGTATCCCACAATAACCTATGACACCTGTGATGAAACTCAATATAATGACTTTTTTGACATTAGATATTAAAAGAAAAGAAAATATTAAAGGAAGGAAAGAAAACCATGCAAAAATTTTATTACCAAATTTTGGGAAAGAAAAAAATAAAAAAATACCACTTGCTACCGCAAGTAAATACTGATAGTTAGTAAAAATTTGTTTCTCTAAAATTTTATAGATTTTTTCAAATTTTAGCATTATATAAAGTTTTTAGCCACTTTATAACTTCTAAAAAACTATTTATTCTTCCCACAACATTTTTTATATTTTTTCCCACTACCACATGGACAAGGATCATTTCGTCCTATTTTATCAATTTTTTGAGGTTTTTGACCAACTATTACTGACGATGGTGTAGGTTTTGTTACCACATTTTGTTGTTCAGTACTTTGTGGTTGTAAAGTTTGTTTTTGAGAATACACCAGAGGACGTAGTTTAAATATGTACTCAACAGTTTGTTCTCTAATCCTTGCTTGCATTTTTAAAAACAAATTGTAACTTTCTTTTTTATATTCTATCAAGGGATCTTTTTGCCCGTATGCTCTTAACCCAACACTACGTCTTAAATGGTCAAGTTCGTATAAATGTTCCCTCCAAGCAGTATCCAACATATGTAGCAACACTAACCTTTGAAGTTCAAAAAATACTTCTTCAGTAAGTTCTTGTTTTCTTTGCTCATATTTTTCTTCTGCTATATTTAAAAGAATTTCTTTTAATTTTGTTTTGTTTAAAGTTTTTATTTCATCTTCTGTAAAATTAAGTTCTGTTTCAAAAATACGGCTACACCATAAATTTAACCCTACTAAGTTCCATTCTTCTGGATATTTTGAACTACAATAAATTTCTATTTTCTCATCTATTGATTCTTCAATCATTTGTTTTATTCGTTCTTGTAGATCCGCTCCTTCAAGAATAATATCGCGTAAAGAATACACTGCCTCTCTTTGTTTATTCATCACATCGTCGTATTCCAGCACTTGTTTCCTTATTTCATAGTTCATACTTTCAACACGTTTTTGTGCACGTTCAATAGATTTTGTTATCCATGGATGTTGTATACTTTCACCTTCTTTCATCCCCAACTTTAACATAATCTCAGACATACGAATCCCACCAAATAATCTCATTAGTTCATCTTCTAACGAAACATAAAATCTTGATTCTCCAGGATCTCCTTGACGTCCACTTCTACCACGCAGTTGGTCGTCTATTCTACGAGCTTCGTGTCGTTCTGTACCAATAACATACAACCCTCCTAATTTTACAACATCATGATATTCTTTATTGTGTATGAATTCTACTTTACAGTTAGGATCTCTACAGATTAAATGAGGAGCGTTTTCAGGATCTGGTTTACCACCAAGAATTATATCAACACCACGTCCTGCCATGTTTGTTGCAACAGTCACAGTTTTAAGTCTACCAGCTTGAGCAATAATTTGTGCTTCACGTTCATGGTGCTTAGCATTAAGCACTTGATGAGGTATACCTTTTCTTCGTAACATAGATGAAAGCAACTCATTTTTTTCAATAGACCTTGTACCAACCAACACAGGTTGTCCTTTACGATAACGTTGTTCAATATCTGCTACAATAGCAGCCCATTTTTCTTTTTCTGTCCTGTATATTACATCGGGATGGTCAACACGTATCATAGGTTTGTGTGTAGGGATAACTACAACATCAAGTTTGTATACACCCCAAAATTCTTCTGCTGAAGTCAAAGCAGTACCTGTCATACCAGCAAGTTTTTTATACAATCTAAACAAATTTTGAAATGTTATGGTAGCTAAAGTTTGGTTTTCTTCTCTGATAGGAAGATTTTCTTTTGCTTCAATAGCTTGATGAAGACCATCAGACCAACGACGGCCTGGCATAAGCCTTCCTGTAAATTCGTCAATTATTACAACTTCTCCATCTTTGACCACATAATGTACATCTCTATGATACAAATAATGTGCACGTATGGCTTGGGTTATTATATGCACCCAGTCAGAAGTAAGATCGTCATAGAGATTTTTTATTCCTAATAGATACTCACATTTTTTGATTCCTTCATCAGTAAGTTCTACAGTATGATTTTTTTCGTCAACAATAGCGTCATATCCTTTTTTAATATCAATCCCTTTATATTTTGCTTCAATTTCCTCATCTTCTGTAATTTTTCTTATTCTTAATCTTGGCACAATTCTATTAGCTACATAATATTTTTCAGTAGATTCTTCAGCAGAACCAGAGATAATTAATGGTGTTCTCGCTTCGTCTATAAGTATAGAATCTACTTCGTCAACAATTGCGTAGTTTAGCCCTCGTAATACTTTATCTTCTTTCCTCAGTACCATGTTATCTCTTAAATAATCAAAACCTAATTCGTTGTTTGTAACGTATGTGATATCACAAGCATACATTTTCCGTCGTTCATTGGATTCCATATCATGTTGTATATAACCCACAGTAAGACCTAAAAACTCGTATATTGGTCCCATCCAAAACCTGTCACGTTTTGCAAGATAGTCGTTCACAGTAACAACATGCACTCCTTTACCTTCCAAAGCGTTAAGATAAGCAGCAAGTGTTGCAACGAGTGTTTTCCCTTCACCAGTTTTCATTTCAGCAATTTTACCTTGATGTAGAACAATCCCACCGATTAGTTGTACATCAAAATGTCTAAGTTTAATAGTTCTTTTTGAAGCTTCTCTAACACAAACAAAAGCTTCTGGTAAGATATCATCAAGAGTTTCTCCTTTGGCAAGACGTTCTTTAAATTCAAAAGTCTTTTGTCTTAATTGTTCGTCTGAAAGTTTACTAAATTCTTCTTCATAAGAATTTATTTTTTCAATAATAGGTCTTAATGAACGTAAATACCGTTCGTTCTTTGTCCCGAAAAGTTTTGCTAAAATATATTTTAACATAAAAATTTATCTTTAGGACTAATTTTAAGGAAAGATTTATTACCGCGAGGATATTTGTTTTTATGCCCAAAAAATAGCCAACTAACTATCAGCCATTTTTTGGCTAACTTAAATTTTTTTATTTTCTAAATCCTATTCTCTTCTTAAACGTCTCACATTAACTGCTTTAGGTCCTTTTTGTGTGTCTATTATTTCAAACTCAACTTCTTCACCTTCTTTTAATGTTTTGAACCCTTTCTGCAACACTGACGAGTAATGAACAAACACATCGCCAGAACCATCATCACAACTTATGAACCCAAAGCCTTTCCGCTCGTTGAACCATTTTACCTTCCCTTTCACTACAACTTTGCAACCTCCCTTATTTTAAAATGCGGTAATATACTATTAAGATAACAACCTAATATATATTACCAAATAAATTTTAATTATTATATAAAACACACAGATGTTTGTCAATGTTTATCAAAAATTTTTCATTTGCTGAATTATGTTTAATTTTTCTTTAACCAAATTATTGTTAGGTTGTTTTGAAAGTATATAATTAAGATGTTGTTCTGCTTCATCAAAATTTTTTTGTTTTATCAATGCTATTGCTAAATTATATCTTATGTTTAAATTATCAGGTTGTAATTCTAAAAGTTGTTGGTAAATTTTAACAGCTTCTTCCAACAAACCTTTTGAAAAATATATATTTGCTAAATAAAATTTTGTAGTAACATCGTTTGGGAAAACTTTAAGTAAATTATAACATTTCTGTTCAGCAGCATCAAAATTTTTTTGTTCCACATCTTTTATAATTTGTTGTAAACTTAAATTATAGAATGAAACAACATCGTTTTTTATCCCTAACTTTTTTGCTAAAATTGTATAATTTCGTCTTGCATATTCAAAATTTGGATCTATCTGCAACGCTTTTTGATAACACTCAAGCGCTTTATAATCTTGTCCAATTTTTATATACAAAAATCCAAGATTGTTATAAAAATCTTTTTCGTTAGGAAAAACTTTTACTGCTTGTTCAAAAAGTTTTATTGCAGGTTCTAAATTTTCTTCAATATTAGTTAAAAACAAACTTCCTAACGCTGCATAAGCATCTTTTGATAATGGGTTTATAAAAAGTGATTGAGTATAATGTAATTTAGCTTGTTGAAAATCTTGTTTTTGCATAAGCACTGTTGCTAAATTAAAATGTATCTCGTCATACCCACAATTACTTGCTAACGCTTCATAGTAATAATATATAGCTTCATCTAACTTTTTAAGACGTGCATAAGTGTTTGCAAGTTCGTAATTGTTATTAACTTCGTACCGTTGGAACTTGTTTGCTTTTGAAAGATAATAAAGTGCGGGTTGTAATTCGTTACGTTTTGAATATTTGAATCCTTTAAAATAGTTTATCTCACCTAAAAAGTTTAACCATAACCTAATCATAATAAAAACACCTATAATAACTATTAAAACAGCAATAAAGTTTGATAATTTTGCTTTTTTTTGTTCTCTGGTAAAATCAAAAGTTGGTAATACACCTAAGTTAAAAAAATATAAAAACGCTGGTACACAAAAATGTATTGTAACATTTAACAAATTGTCTACTAACATAGCTAAAACTGAACTACTTAGTCCTACTACTAACATTTTTTTGTAATCATCTTGTTGTATTTTTGCTAATTTATACGAATAAATAAAAAACATTGTAATAAACAAAATGTATAATCCTAAACCAATTGTACCTGTTTGTGACCATACTTCTATAATTTCGTTATGAGCATTATTTGCATGTGTCCTATGTGACAACTTTTTAATAAAAAGATACTTACCTTGATAAAATGGATAAAACAGTTCAAACAATCCCCATCCTTTACCAGTAAAAAATTTTTCTTTCACCATATCCCAACCACATAACCATATAAGGAACCGTTGATGAAGTGGTCCATAAACCTCTTTTGCTAACTGTAGTTCTGTGATTCTCCCTGCAGGTGCAGGATTACCTCCAATAGGACTTTTTGGCCAGATAAAAAATAAAATTGTTAAAGATACAAAAATTATTAACAACTTTTTAAAATTTTTAACTAAAACTTTTTTGTCAACATAAACAAACATAAAACAAAAGTATATAAATGAAGCGACCAACCCAGCCCAAGAAGATCTTGTAAGAGTTGCTAACAAAGCACAAAAATATGTTATCATAAAAACAAACATCATTACTGTGTTTTTACCAACAAGATATTCAACAAACATTAATGGAAACAACAAAATTAAAAATGTTGATAAAAAATTTGGATTGCCAAATGTTGAAACACATCGTCCACCGAATGGGTTCAACACTTTTGGCCAGATAAGTTCTATACCAAAATATTGTAGTATACCATATACACTTGCTAAAAAACCGACAATAAAAAATGTGTAATAAATTTTAGAAAAGTTTTTTTCATTCACATAATTTGTTGCAAAAAAGTATACTAACAAAATGTTTGTTATAGTGAACAACAATTTTTTAAATCCTTCATTAAACATGCTCATAAACAGATAATTTTTTTTATAAATTTCTTTTGAATATTCTAATAATTGTGGGACATGGTAGTTATGGTCTAAAAACAACAAAGAAATTATCCATGTTATCACAGCCCAAAAATAAAATATCAACATAGGTTTTTCGAAAGGGTTTGTATAATGATAAATTTCTCCTTTTTGTTTCAACAAAATCAAAATCCATATAAGTACCATCCCAGACTGTGCAAAAATAATCTGAAAATAATATGGATTACGAGTAAGGTCGGTGAAAAAAACTAATGGAGAAACAATTATAATTGTATAAAACAAAAAATTAACAATTTTTGAGTTCATGTTTATCTAAGATTTGAAAGCTGAGTATCAGAAGGGAATTTTTTATGATAATAATTTATAAGTTCAGTAAGTTTTTGTGTCTGGTTTGTTTCTTTATATAACACAATTAAATTTTTCCATGCATTAAAATTTTGTTCATATCTGTTTATTGCACGAGTATAAAACTTTTCTGCTTCTTGATAATTTTTCTTTATATAATAAAAATTGCCAAGTTGTAGATACGAATCTGAATATTCCTGAGCTCTTCTTTTAGCCCAATCTTCTGTGGAAAGCAAATAATGTTGCCGTTTGTGGTAATCACAACATACCCATTGCGATTCTTCTTCAAATTGTTTTTTTAATTCTTCATATTTTTGTTTTTCTTCTTCAGTAGATATTTTTTTAGGATTTATAACATCTTCTGGTGATTGACACAACCATTGAGTGAACAAATGTGCTTTATACATTTTTTCAGCCATTTCCATATTACCAAGTTGCATATACACCCAAGCCATACGTTGATAGTTCACAGGAAATATTGGATCAATTTTGTGATATTTCCAAAAACATTCCAATGCTTTTTTAAAATAATAAACAGATTTTTGTGTATCTCCATTGTTTTTAAAATACGTACCTAATTTCATATATACCACACCTGCTTGGTGATGACTTTGTACATAATTCGGTGCTAATTTCCATACATCCTGATATTTTGAAATAGATCTCTCAGGGTCAACCCTACCTTTTTTCCCAAGGTCAATCCCTGTCCATGGTTCATCAGTTTCTTTATCACCCCATTCTGGATGAAACTCGCGTGTAAGTGTCCACCTGTCATTAAAAACATTTCCCATAAAATAATGACACATTATAAACCCAGGATTGTTTTCTGCAACAATATTATAATTTGTTAACGCGTTAGACCAATCACCTTGTTTTGAATAATATATTGCAATATTATGATGTATATCTCCAACAAAATATCCTCTAAATATCATTGCAAGATATATTGCTATTATAACACAGACAATTTGTATAACACGTTGTAGGGGTTTTACTGATGAGAAAAACAAATTTTTTGATACAATATAGTTTTTCCCTTTATTTATTTCTTCTAATAAAACCCCTGAAACAAATAGTAATAACGATACCGTAACAGCAACATCTGTTGTCATTCTCCACCATAAAAAATTTATCAACCAAAATAATGTGTTCAAAAACAAGGCTAAGTATAAAGAAATAACATTTTCTTCTGACCGTTCTGGTAACGGATTATTAACTATCAACGAAGCAATAAGTCCTGCTAACAACCACACAACTGTACCTGAAGATACAAACCTCATTGAAACACAAACCCAGTTGTGTGTAAGAGAACCCAACCATCCAGAAAGTAACCCTAACATATAATATGCACGAATATCTTCAGAAACTTCCTTCTGTCTTCCTTTTTTATCAATAATTACTGTTGGTATAGAAAATTTTTTTAATGCTTTTAGCGCTGTTGTGGCTAAAGATATGATTAACCACAGAAAGATTCCAAACCCAACTGTACCTTCGTCATACCATACCTCTAAATATTCGTTTTCAGGATGGTCTGATTCAGTATTATGTTTAGCTTCAATATAAAAAATTTGTGGTCTTCTCCAAGCAGGATATGTTACATAAAAAGTTCCTATCCCTGTACCTAACACAGGCGAAGTGTTCAACATTTCCCAACATGAAAGCCATGTGTAAATTCTAAATTTAGCAGAATCTGTTCTTTGTGTAAGTTGGAAATAAACACCATAAGTTGTCAGTAATACCATAAATATTGCTCCTAATATTACAAATTTTCTTATATTTTGTATTTTAGCATGTGAGAAAAATATTATGTATAAAAACCAAAAATAAACAAATCCTGCAGTAAACCCTATCCAAGCACCTTTTGAATATGTGACATAAGTATTGAATGTTGTCATCAACCACAGAATTAAATATAAAGGATTTTTCTTATACATAAACATCGCTAAACATATAGGAGACATAGCAACAAGAAAATCTCCATAAAAGTTAGGATTGCCAAAAGTAGAGAATATTCTTGTACCAAACGCTTGCCGCCAAATAAACGGGTCAAGACCAACAGCTGGGTTCGGCGGGAAAAATTTACCATCAAGATATTGTATCATCCCATAGAAAGTAGAAACAAATAGCGCAAATAATAACCATCGGATTATTCTACTAATTTTTTCCAAACTATTAATTTCACGAATAACAATTATCGCTGTTAACATATAAATTATTCTACGGACAAGCTCTGCACCCGATGCATATTTTAAAGGAGACATAATAAAATGTGATTGTAGCCCAGACAATAAAAACATAACAAATGGTAAAACAATTTGCCAGTTTGAAAGATAAAACTTAGTTGTAGGACCAGGATTTTCTAAATATTTTAATATCCATAACAAAATAATAAAGGTACCGCCAATTTGTGTAAGAGTTATTTTTATTTGGCAAGAATCATATGTCCTAAGATAAAACATTATAGCAATTAGAAAATACAATATAGCAATACCATATTTTATTAAGTTGTCAAACAAATAATATAAATACGACCCTTTTGTTTCTAAGTTAAAATTTTTCATAATGAAATCCTGTTTTTAATAGCAAAAGATAATGTTTTAGGGTCAGCATATTCTATCTCTGCACCTATAGGTAAACCATATGCTATTCTACTAATTTTCACATTTGTTGATTCTTTTCTTAGTTGTTCTACAATATAATTAGTTGTAAGTTCACCTTCAGTAGTGAAACTTAACGCTATAATAATTTCTTGTGGTTTCATTTTTTCTTCAACTCCAAAAATTCGGTAATATAAAGATTCTATATTCAAATCTTTTACTGTTTTTCCTTCTAATGGAGAAATGATTGGAGATAAGATATAGTACAACCCTTTATACCCAGATGCTTCTATTGCGTAGATATCACTATGTTTTTCTACAATACAAAGAAATTTTCTTTCTCTTTTCTCATCAGAACATATTGGGCATGGATCTGTCTCTGAATAATCGTTACAATATCTACAACTTACAATTTTTTCCTTAACTTTAGAAAGAACCAAAATTAACTCATCTAACAGTTTTGAATTATTTAACAAATGATAAACAAACCGTTCTGCAGTTTTTGGTCCTACAGAAGGTAAATTTTTAAACAAGTTAATACACTCTTGGATTACTTTGGATCTTTCCATATTTAAAATACCTTATAGTCTCTTCAATACCTTTTTGTAATGAAATTTTTGGTTGCCATCCAAGTTCTTTTTTTATTTTATCTATACATAGATAACTTTTAAACAATTCACCTTTTCTTGGTGGTTGATAAACCGGCGGTTTATCATATTTTAAAATTTTACTTATAATTTTGAATAACTCATTTACAGAAGTAGCTTTTTGTGTACCAACATTATAAATACCAAAATTTAAATTTTTGGTTATACATCTCATGTTTGCCTCTACTACATCAGAAATGAATATAAAATCACGCATCTGTCTGCCATCACCGTAAATAATAACTTCTTGATTGTTTAACATACGATTTATGAAAATAGCGACAACACCTGCTTCACCAAACGGATCCTGTCTTGGACCATATACATTACCATATCTTAAAGATACTGTTTTTAATCCATAAACTTTGTTGTAATAATTCATATAATACTCTACTGAAAGTTTTGCACAACCATACGGTGATTCTGGACTATATAGAGAATTTTCTTTTGGTGCTGGTTTTCCTTTACATTCACCATAGATTGTACCACCGGAAGAAGCAAAAATAAATTTCTCAACTTTATATTTAACACATAATTCCAACAAGTTCAAAGAACCTATTATATTTATATTTGCATCATATTGAGGGTTTGCTACAGATTTTCTCACATCAATTTGTGCAGCATGATGATTAACAACTTGTGGTTTTTCTTTTTTAAAAACTTTTTCTAACTCTTCATAATTAGTAATATCAACATTATAGAATTTTGCTTTTGGATTTATATTATCTTTTTTACCAGTTGATAAATTGTCAACAATTACAACTTCATATCTCTTCTGTATACATCCATCTACAATATGAGAACCAATAAATCCAGCTCCTCCTGTAATTAAAATCTTCATATTTATATTCCTCCATTTGATATTATCATACATGTTTTAACCAATGTCCCAACCTATGTTTTTTTGCTAATAAATATTTTACCATATGTGTACTTCTTGGCGGTATTTCTATAGGTACACGTTCAACAATTTTTATCCCGTATCCTTCAAGTCCTACAATCTTTTGTGGGTTGTTGGTCAACAACCTGACTTTTTTGATACCTAAATCAGCAAGAATTTGTGCTCCAATACCATAATCACGAAGGTCTGCTGGAAAACCTAATTTTAAGTTTGCATCAACAGTATCCAACCCTTTATCTTGAAGTTTGTACGCTTTAATTTTATTAATAAGTCCTATACCTCTGCCTTCTTGGTGTAGATATAACAATACTCCTCCTTGTTGACCTATTATACTTAAAGATTTCTCAAGTTGAAATCCGCAATCACATCGAAGTGAACCTAAAATATCACCAGTTAAACATGATGAATGTACTCTCACTAAAACAGGTTTTTTTATATCCAGTTTTTTACTTATTAAAACCAAATGATGTTCTTTTGTTAACAAATCTTGATATACTAACAATTTAAACTCGCCATATTTTGTTGGCAACTGTGTTGCCAAAATTTTTTTAACATGTTTTTCCTTCATCCTTCTGTATTTTATTAAATCAGCAATAGTTATAATTTTTAATTTATGTTTTTTAGCAAATTTTACAAGTTGTGGCAATCTCGCCATTGTACCATCATCATTCATTATTTCACAAATAACACCTGCTGGATAAAACCCAGCAAGTTTTGCAAGATCCACTGCTGCTTCAGTATGACCTGCTCTAACTAATACTCCTCCTTCTTTATACATAAGAGGAAACACATGACCTGGTCTTACAAAATCAGAAGGTTTTGCATCGGGAGAGATAAGTTTTTTAATTGTAGTAGCACGGTCGTATGCAGAAATACCTGTTGTTATACCTTCTTTAGCATCTACTGACACCGTAAAAGCAGCTTCATGTGGTAACTCAGGATTTTCTACCATAGGATAAATCTTAAGTTTCTCTAACCTTTCTGCAGGAAGTGCAACACAAATTAACCCGCGTGCATATTTTGCCATAAAGTTTATCCAATATGGAGTAACTTTCTCTGCTGGGATAACAACATCACCTTCGTTTTCTCTATCTGGATCATCTACAACAATAACTGGTTTTCCTTTTTTAAGTTCTTTAATTGCTTCTTTTATTGTAGCAAAAACTTTCTCTGTCATTTTATAAACCCATGTTGTTTTAAAAATTCTATACTTAATTTTTCTTCCTTCTGATTTAAAAGATTCTCAATATATTTTGCTAAAATATCCACTTCTAAATTAACATAATCACTAACTTTTTTGTATTTTAAGTTTGTATTTTCAAAAGTATACGGAATAACAGCAACATAAAACCTGTCATCATATTTTTTCGCAACGGTTAAACTTATACCATCAATCGCCACTGAACCTTTTTCAACAACATATTTTTTATACTCTTTCGGTAATTCAAAAACAAATAATTCTGTTTCTATTGATAAAATTTTAATTATTGTATCGACATGACCTAAAACAAAATGTCCTGCTAACCTACCATTAGATAACATTGCTCGTTCTAAATTAACAAAATTGTTTTGTTTTAAAAATCTTAAATTTGTTCTATTATAAGTTTCTTTTGATATATCTGCACTGAAAACAAATTTTTTATTTTCTTGACGAACATCTTTCACAGTTAAACATACACCGTTAACAGAGACACTGTCACCTAAGTTTACTTCTAAAATAGTTTCTATAACAATTTGTTTTTCAGAAATTTCTCTTATTTTACCTAAATCTTCAATTATTCCTGTAAACATAGGTTTTTAAAAAATTGAGTTGGAAAAAAACTTCTCCTATATGTTATGTTAACATTTTTATTGTTAATACTAAATCTTGGTCAATAATTTCTATTCTCTCTATTTTTAACTTATACGCATCTTTTACATATCTAACACCTTTTCCTTCAACCCAAGTTTTTGCATTCTTACCACCAATAATTTTTGGTGCTAAAAATACCATCAACTCATCAACTAAATTTTCTTCAATCAACTTCGTTATTGTTTCCGCACCACCTTCTACTAAAATAGAACTTGTAAGATGTTTTTCTGCTAAAGTAGATAAAATTTCTTTAAATGGAATATCAGAAACTTTATATTGATAAACCGTAATATTATCAAACTTTTCAAAAAACTTTGTTTTTTTACTTTTTTTAGTAAAAACAATAGTTTTTGTTTCATTGTTAAACACATTGTATTTTTTTGACAAAGAAAGTTTTGATACATCACCAACTATGACTCTAATCGGATTTCTACCCTTATTATGCGAAGTTAAATAAGGATTATCTATCTTTACTGTATTAATTCCTACTAAAACAGCATCATAAATTGTTCTCAACTTGTAGACATAATCTCTTGATTCTTTACTACTTATCCATTTTGAATCACCAGTATATGTTGCAATTTTACCATCTAAACTGCAAGCAACTTTTACTGTCACATACGGCAGCTTTTTTGTCATCCATTTAATATAAAACTTGTTCAATTCTTTAGCCTCATCTTCAAGTATACCAACTTTGCAATCAATCCCAGCATCAACAAGTTTTTTTATACCTTTTTTTCTAACAACAGGGTTAACATCATACATTGAACAAACAACTTTTTTTATGCCAACTTCAATAATTTTGTCAACACAAGGTGGTGTTTTACCATAGTGGCAACATGGTTCTAAATTAACATATAAAACTGCTTCTTTTAACAAATCTTTATATCCGTTTCTTATTGCATCGTTTATTGCTTCAATTTCAGCATGAGGTTTACCATAAGCAGTATGATACCCTTGACCTATAATTTTGTTGTTCAATCTTGGGACTACTAAAACTGCTCCTACTATAGGATTAGATGAAGTGTATCCTAAACCTTTTCTTGCAAGCGAAAAACACAATCTTATAAATTCTTCGTCTTTATTTAAACTTTTCTGATGCAAGTTCACCATCTTGTCCCCAATTATGTTTTGGAATATCATAGATCACAATGTTAACAGCCTGCGGTGGACAATTTAAAATCTCACATATTACTTCAGTAATTTTTTTAACTAACTGTTTTTTAACTTCTATTGGTCTTCCTTCCCACATCTCTATTTTAACATTTGGCATAGATTTTCCCCTAATGTACTTAACTACATTTTTAATCTTTTATTCCTTTATATTCTTTCACTGCCTTTATAAGTTCTGGAACTATCTCGTAAAGATCACCTTCAATTGCATATGTTGCTATCTTCATCATAGGAGCAGAGGGATCTTTGTTTATCGCTACAATAATTTCTGACGAACTCATACCTACCAAATGTTGAATTTGTCCTGAGATACCACAAGCTATGTACAATTTTGGTGCAACAGTACGTCCTGTTTGGCCAACTTGATGGGAATATGGTATCCATCCAGCATCTACTGCTGCACGTGATGCACCCACTGCACCACCTAAAAGATCAGCAAGTTCTTCAAGAAGTTTAAACCCATGTGGTCCACCTAAACCTCTTCCACCAGAAACTATTATATCAGCTTCTGCAAGATTAACTTTAGATGTTGTATCTTTAATAAACTCTAAAAATTTTGTTCTAATTTTGACATTTGTAAAATCAAAATATTCCTGAATTATTTCTCCTTTTCTTGAAACATCTTTTTGTAACGATTTAAACACTTTATGTCTTACAGTAGCCATTTGAGGTCTATGTCTGGGTGTCAAAATTGTAGCCATAATATTTCCGCCAAACGCAGGACGTGTTTGTAAAAGATTTCGTGTAGATATATCTACATCTAACCCAGTACAATCAGCAGTAAGTCCTGTCCAAATTTTTGCAGCAACACGACTTGCAAACGAACGGCCTATATTTGTTGCTCCCATAAGCAAAATCTCTGGTTTATATTTTTTAATCAACCAAGCTAAACATTCTGAATACGGTTCATCTAAAAACTCTGCCAATACCGGCTCATCAACAATATAAACAACATCACTACCATAATATATCAACTCATTGGCTAATTCTTTAACATTATGTCCTAAAAGAACACTGCATACTCTACAACCAAGTTTATCTGCAAGTTCTTTACCTTTTGCAATAAGTTCATACACTACAGGTGCAATTTCACCTCTACGTTGTTCTGCATAAACCCATATATCTTTATAATCTTTAAAATCTACAGAGGCTACTTCCTCTTTTTGCAACACTATAGCTTTGTATTTACAAATTTCAACACATGCTCCACAATATGCACATTTGTCAAGATCGATCACAGCAAGTTGTTTTACAGTTCTTCCTGAAGAAATTTGGTGTAGAGAATCAATTAGTTTTATAGCACCATAAGGGCATGCTTTTACACATAAACCACAACCTGTACATTTTTCTATAATAATTTCAATTTTACTCATAGTTTGTCTCCCTTCATTTACAAATTATATTATCCCATGTGAAGCAAATTTTTCAACCAATTTTTTAGCAATCTCTTTTGCATCAGAACCAGTTATAATTTGCCCACCTTGTCTCGGTGGTGGATAAAAAATTTTCATAACTTGTGTTGGTGATCCTTTAAGACCAATTTTGTCCGGGTCTGCATTTATTGTTTCTTTATTCCATACATGAATTTGTTTCTTTTTTGCAGCAAGGATACCTTTTAAAGTTGGCAATCTCGGTGTATTAATTTCTTTCACAACGGTTATCAACGCAGGTAAAGACATCTCTAAAACATCAACTCCGTCTTCCAACATACGTTCTACTTTTATATATCCTTCTTTTATCTCAACAATTTTTCTTACATACGCAACATGTGGTATATCAAGCATTTCAGCTAAAGACGGTCCCACTTGTGCTGTATCACCATCAGATGCCTGTTTACCACAGATCACAAGGTCTGTAGGTTCAGACAAGATCTTTATAGCACACGATAAAGTATATGCAGTAGCCCAGGTATCCGCTCCAGCAAAAGATTTGTCTGTTAAAAGTATAGCTTCGTCACAACCACGACTTAACGCTTCTCTTAAGGCAGTCTCAGCTTGTGGTGGACCCATAGTAATCACTGTTACTTTTCCACCAACTCGTTCTTTTAACCTTATCCCTTCTTCAATAGCATACTCATCAAACGGGTTTATTATAGATTCTACACCTTCTCTTTTAAGTGTTCCTGTTTTTGGATCAATTTGTACTTGAGTTGTTGCAGGCACTTGTTTTATACACACTACAAAATGCATAAGTTTAACCCTCCCATTTTTTGAATAATAGTTACACAAACTTATTCAGCTTCTTTTTCTGTAGCGATAGCAAGTTTTTGTGCACCAGCTGTCTTAGATATATCCATAACTTTTACCACAAGACCATGTGGTACTTCTTTATCTGCACGTATCACTACAATTTTGTCCTGGTAAAAAGGTAAAAGAAGTTTGATCCTGTCTTCCAGCTGTTCTATTGACACAGGTTTATTATCTACAAAAATTTGTTGTGATTTATCTATAGTTATAACTAACTTTTGTCGAACTTGTATTTCAGAAGTTTGTGATTTTGGTAAATTAACTTTTATACCAGGTTCTACAATAAACGATGAAGATATTATAAAAAACAACAACACTTGGAACACCATATCAGTCATTGGTGTGGGGTCTATTAAAGAAATTGTTGTTCTACGTGACCGTTTAAATTTTATCATAATTCCTTTTCCTCTTTGAAAGATTTTAATGTACTAATTTCTTTTAACACAAAAATTAATCCTAATCCAACTATAGGTATAATACCTATAATATGTGAAATTACAGCAAAAGATACAGCTTTTGTTTTATTTACTTTAAAAATTAACAATGATAATGTTCCCATAAACTCCCAACTGCCGATATAACCAGGCGAAGATGGTATAGCAACGCTTAACGCAGTAACTGCTTGTATTAAAAATCCAGACCATATTGAAGGTAATTTTATCTCTAATGAAGAACAAACTAACAACATACTAATGCTATATCCAGTCCATAATATGAAAGTCAACAAGATTATTTTATATAAAACATTTATATTCCCTATATTCTCTATCGCAGAAAAAAATTTTTCTAACACGTTAACAAGTTTTTTAAAAAAGTTAATCTTTTTTAAATAACGAAGTGATTTTGATAACAAAAAATCTTTGTATTTTAATATCAAAACGAAGAATGAAACCAAAATTAACAACACTATTACACTTAATCCCAAACTTATTTGTTTTGGCAGAACAACAAAAAATGAACCAATTATAATAAAAATTATTGGAGGAAATAAATCTACAAACCGTTCTAACAACACCGTAGAAAAAGTTAATGATTTTGGCAACATTGTTTTTTTTGCTAAAAAATATCCTTGTAAAAGGTCGCCCATGCGAAAAGGTAATACTGTGTTAAAAAACAAACCAAGCACTGTTGATTCAAAAAAATTTTTTAATCTAAAATTTTTATATTCTTTTAACATTGTTTTCCATCGATAACTTCTTAATAACAAAAGAATTATTCCTAAAATTAAATTTAACAACAAATATTCCAACTTTGCTGAAGAAACATAATTTACGAATTCAACAAAATTTATTTTCCTAAACACCAGATATAACATTATACAACTTATAACTATACTAACAATTAAATTAAAAACTTTCTTCATAATTGTATATATTGCAACATACCTATGGTAGCAATTATTTCTAACAGCATATTTAGTAACAAAATTCTATTTTTAGCAATTTCCATCCTTTCATCAAATACAAGAACTTTATCAAAAAATGTATCAACTTCTGGTTTAAAATCGATTAATTTTTTTATTAACTCATCGTATTTCTTTTGATTTATCAACTCTATTGATATTTCCTTAAGTTGTAACACTTTTTTATAAAAATCTTCTTCAATATTTGTAAACAATTCAAGATTAATTTTGTCTAACAAAAATCCTTCTGAAAACCTATTTTTTGCCTGTTGTAATATATTGTATACTCTTTTGTACATCTCCACAAGTTTAACAAACTCTTCTTTATTTTGTCGTAATTTATTCAAAGAACTTAAAATCAATTTTTTTGTATAGAACTCACCATTAAAATTTGCCAATTCACATCTAATTAAATCAATCTCAAACTCTTCTAACAATATGTTTTCAAATCTGTTCACAAAAAAAGATAAAAATTTATCAAACATATTAGATTTATCAACACTAATTATTCTTGTGTAAAAATCGAATATCTCTTTCAAATCTAAATCATATTTTTTTTCAACACAAATTTTTATCACACCATCTGCTATATCTTTTAAACCTAACGGATCTGATTTTCCCGTAGGTAAATTTTCAGCTAATGTTTGTTCTATTACAGTAGAAATTTTATCTGATAAAGAAAATAATACACTAAGCAAATTTTTAGGTGTTGTATCTTTGTAATTTTTTGGTTTCAAATGTTCCTCACAACACATTGCTATATCCATAGGTAAATTATGTTTCCTACCATATTCTTCACAATATATCCTTCCAGCAACACCTTGTAATTCTGGATATTCAAAAACAATTTGTGTCATAAGATCATTTTTTACCAACTTTGTAGTTGTTTCAATTGTTTCTTCAGAAATATTAAATTCTAACTTTTTATTTAACAGTTTTGCTAACTCACCAATTCGTACAACTTTATCATAACAACTACTTTTTAATTTTGCGTTATAAACAACTTCTTTAAGTTTATCAAAATATTGTATAAAGTCAACTTTTTTATCTGTTTCATAATAATACCTCACATCTTCAAGCCGTGCTATGAGAACTTTTTGAAAACCTTCTTTCACATACAATAAATTTTCTGAAAGACCATTTTTTACACCTATGAACAAATTCACTAAATTATTTTTCTCATCAAACAACGGTATAAATTTTTGTTTAGATTTCATACAAGTGATAACAAATTCATACGGTAATTTAAGAAATTCTTCAGGAAACTCACACAAAACACAACTTGGGTATTCCACTATCATTGTAATTTCCTCTAACAATTTTTCATCTTTATCATAATTTAATTTTTTCCTTACAACAATGTTTTCAATAGATTTCACTAATGTTTCATATCGTTTTTTAGGATCAAAAATTATACATTCATTCTTCAATATATGGAAATAACTATCTATTATTGAAGTTTTTCTTGACCGTGTTAATTTAACCTTTTTTAGAGGATATGTTTTAATACCATATATAAAATTAGATGATGTTAACGAAGCAAATTTTATTTTAATAAATTCATCTCCATAAACAACAACTAAGTTACGTATAGGACGTGGGAACCTAAACTTACTTTCTTCCCACCACATTGTTTTGGGATAAGAAAGCGAAGAGATAATTCTTACAACAATATTCTCAATTATTTCTTTCAAACTCTGTCCCCCATAAACTTTTTTAACAGCCAAAAATCTTCCTTTTTCAGTTTCTTTTATATACAATTCTTTTAAGTCTACATTATATTTTTTAGCAAATCCTTGTGCTTGTATAGTAAACTCTCCATTTTTCAGAGCTATTTTTTCTGATGGACCAACAATTTCAACAACTTCTTTTTTTGTCTGTTCTGCTATATCCAAAACATATATAATTATCCTAACTGGTGTTACATAAGTTTCAATATCTTTATAATCTACTTTAAATTCATCTAAAATATTTTTAGTCACAACTGGCAGTTGTATTATAAATTCTTTAACAGCGTTTGGTGGCAATTCTTCAGTGTAAATTTCTATCAATAAATCTTTTTTCATAACTCAATAATACCAAACTTTTGTTTTAGATAACACTTTGCTACTTTGTTAGCTAAAGAACGAATTTTTCCAACAAATTTATTTCTTTCTTCATACGAAATTGCTCCACGTGCATCTAACAGATTAAACAAGTGAGAACATTTTAATACAAAATCGTAAGCTACAATATATAAATTCATATCTAATAATCTTAAACATTCATTATAATAATCCTCAAAATGTTTAAATAGAACTGCTGGATTTGAAACTTCAAAATTGTATTTACACCATTGACGTTCATCTTCTAAATGAATATTGCCGTATGTTATATCTTTTTTCCATAAAATATCAAAAATAGAATTTTTCTGTTGCACAATCATACATATTCGTTCTAAACCATATGTAATTTCGCAAGAAATTGGGTTAAGATCAACACCACCTACTTGCTGGAAATAAGTAAACTGAGTTATTTCCATACCATCAAGCCATACTTCCCAACCTAGCCCCCAAGCACCAAGTGTAGGGCTTTCCCAATCATCTTCGATAAATCTTATATCATGTTGTTTAATCTTTATACCAATATCTTCAAGTGAAGCAAGGAAAAGTTGTTGTACATTTTGTGGTGGAGGTTTTAAAATTACTTGATATTGATAATAATGTTGAAGACGGTTCGGATTTTCTCCATATCTACCATCAGCAGGTCTACGGCAAGGTTCAACATATGCTACTCTCCACGGGTTAGGTCCTAAACAACCAAAAAATGTCGCTGGATTAAACGTCCCAGCACCTTTTTCAACATCATATGGTTGCCAAATTATACAATCATGTTTACTCCAAAATTTATTCAGCTGTGATATTATCTCTTGAAACAAAACAGATTTTGGTTTCATAGGCAATATGTTAACAAAGGTTTATAAACATAATTTTGTAAATATAAAAAAGTTACTTCCTTTATTTCTTCGAGCGATTCCTTTTCGATTCTCAATTTACAAACTTCTTCAGCATTAAGTTTATAAAATTTTTGTATTGTTTTTGTAGTATTTAAAGAAATTTTTATGTCATTATCTTTTTTACAATCACTACACACAACGCCTGAAGTTAAATCAAAATATTGTTCTTTCCATATCTGATTATCGCATCTTACACATCTATTTAATTTTGGAGCATATCCACAGAGTTTTATAAAACGATACACAAATGCTAAAAAAAGTATATCGTAATTATTTCTATCACACACTGGAAGAACTTCTAACACTCGCTTAAGTAAAAAATATTTTTTCTCATCACTAAAAAGTTCTAAAGTTAACTTATCTACAATTTCCAAAATTTTACATGTATATAAATATATTTCTATACTTTCTCTTAAAACATTATTATAATTTACAACTTTACCTCCTGTACATTTAAACATGTAATCTACTGATTTAAATTTTACAAGTTGTAATTCAGTTTCTGTTGCTAATTCTGTAAAAGATATCAATTTTGCAGTTAGTTTGTTAACACCTTTAAATAAAACTCTAATTTTTCCCAACTGCAAAGTGTAAAAATTAACAATTTTGTCGTATTCTGAATAATTTGTTTTGTTTAATACAATTCCACTTACAATCTGATACATTTTTACATATTCCTAAGTTGAGGTATTAAAAGTTGCGCTATCTTAAAATAAACTATAAGTCCACATACGTCAACAATAGAAGTTATCAAGGGTCCTGAAATTACAGCAGGGTCTAATCCTAACTTTTTTGATATTATTGGCAAAAACACACCGCTGGAAATTGCAAGTATTATAATTACACACATAGTAATACCAACAACTATAGCAATGTTTAAATCAACACCTAAACTTAGCCCTCTTAAAAACGCAATAACACCAAGAACTAATCCAGAAAGTAAGGCTGAGAGAATTTCGACTTTTATAACTTTAAATATATTTTTAAAACTAACATCTCCAGTAGCAAAACTTCTTGTTAAAATAGCAACTGTTTGTGCTCCAGCATTACCACCACTGTCTAACAACATCGGGATAAAAAAAGTTAATGCCACAACTGTGGAAATTGCATGTTCAAACGTTTTTAATACAGTGCCTGTTAAAAAATCAAATATTAAAAGCAAAGTTAACCATCCTACACGACGTTTAAACAAATAGAACGGTGTTGCATCTTGATACCTAATCTCTTCTTTACCTGCAATCTTTCCAACCTCATACAAATGTGCTGTGTTAATCTGGTTTATGACATCAATTACATCGTCTACTGTGATTACTCCAACAAGAATGTCATTGTCATCAACAACCGGTGCTATAACTAAATCATATTTTGCAAACAATCTTGCAACATCTTCTTTTGAAGTGTTTACATTAATCTTTATAAAATTTACTGAAGACATTATTTCAGAAACTTTTATATCTGATGGCGCAGCAATAAGTTTTCTTAAAGTTACACCCCCCAAAAGTTTTTTATTATTATCCACGACATAAAAAGCATGTAAAGAAGAGTATCTCCTAAATCTTGACAAAGAATGAATATGTTCTATAGCCTGTTTTGCAGTCATTTGAGGTGATAAACTTATAAAATATGTATTCATTATCGCACCAGCAGAACCTTCTTTATAGTTTAATGTCTGTTGAATAACATTCAAGTCTTCTTTCTTTACACAACTTAATAACTTCTTTTTCACTTTTTCAGGTAACCTACGGACAAGTTTCACACGTTCATCAGCAGGCATGTCTTCTACGAGTTTTTCTAAAGGATTTTTATCTAAATTTTCTATAATCCAAGCCTGTTCTTCAGGATCTAAATCTTCAAACATAGCTATTGCTCTATCAGACCTTAACAATCTAAAAATAATAAGTTGTTCATCTTTGTCAAAATAACTAAAACCTTCAGCTAAATCTATAGGATGTATTTCATTGAGGATATCTTTTAACTCAAAAAATTTTTTTTCTTTTATTAACTGTTTAATTTCAGGAACCAACAACATTAGTGACTGAAATTTAGAATTTTTATGATTTTTTAACATAACTTATCCCCCTTGCAGTTTTGTAATCTTCACTTTTTTAACAAATTTTTTTGTACTGTCTAATATTTCTATTTCTAAATTGTTAATAACAAATTTTTCCCCTATTTGTGGTACAATACCTAATTTTGTCAAAATATAACCGTTTATTGTAACAACATTTTCTTCTTCAAATTTTACATTTAAATATTCTTCTATTACTTTTATATTCTCATCTCCTAATACTATTACTGTATCATCAGATATCTTCTTAATTTTTTCTTCTTTAATATCATATTCATCATATATTTCTCCAACCAGTTCCTCTATTATATCTTCAATAGTTACAAGTCCTACAGTAGAACCATATTCATCAACTACAATAGCCATATGATGTTTACCTTGTTTAAACTGTTTTAACACATCTATCACATGCGCTGTGTTAACAACAAAATATACTTCCCGTAAAAAATCTTCTAATACTAACAATTCTCTATTTTGCATAAACAAAACTAAATCTTTTGTATAAATTACCCCTATTATATTATCTAAAGTACCTTTATACACAGGTACACGAGAAAATTTTGTATTCGTTAACCTTTTTATAATCTCTTCTAATCCCCAAGATGCATCTACTGCTACTATATCTTCTTTTGGTATCATAACATCAAAAATTCTTTTATCAGCAAGTTCTATTATATTAGAAAAAATTTGTTTATCTTCCTTATCTAAAGTTTCTTTTTGTATGATTTCTTTTATATCTTCTTTTGTAAAAAATGGCGATTCTTCTTTTACATTTAAAAAAATACCGGTAAAAAATTTGCTAAGTTCAACAAGAAAATTAGATATTGGCGTAACAACTTTACTAAATCTTACTAAAAATTTAATACCGCTGTTGATAATAAATTCAGGGAATGTCAAAGCATAAACTTTAGGTAATATTTCCCCTATTAACAACAAAATTATAATAGACCATCCCACCCATAATTTTAAAGATGTGTTCAATACTCCTACACCTATACAAGCAAGGTTTGTACCTATAAGAATTGTACCTAACACAACCTCGGGTTTTTCTTCCCATACAGAAACATATTTTTTAACAAAATCTTTTATACTAAACTTTAATGCAGTATATTTTAACAAAGCCGTTTCAATAGCAGCAAAATATGCTGAAATTAACACAAACAAAATGTATAACAAAATTTTTATTATAAACACTAAATCACTGTTTAATAGTTTTCCTAATATCATATTCATCTAAAATATCACCTACAATTTCTTCTAAAATATCTTCCAATGTTATAATACCACAGAATTTATTGTTTTTGTCCTTTACCGCAGCAATATGTATTTGGCTGTTTTGCATTTTTCTTAACACATCTTTTGCTTTCTCATTTAACCCAACTTCAAGTATCGGATGAATAAGATCTGTAATATTACATTCATATTCTTGTGAACACAAATAAAAAACATCTTTGATTAAAATATAGCCTAAAATTTTATCTATGGTTTCCTTATAAACAGGTACTCGAGTTTTTCCAGAATCTATAACTTCTGATATAATTTGTGAAATACTTTTATTTGAAATATCTACTGCGATAACATTTTCTTTTGGTATATAAATATCTTTTATTTTTATCTCATCAAACTTTGACACACGATCAAAAAGTTCTTCAAAATCCCTTTTTTGAAAAATTCCTTTAGTTGTTTGAGCGATAAGATTTTTTATTTCGTCAATTTTCACAAAATGTACTTTGTAAACATCTTTTTCTTTCATTAAATACTTTTCTACAAAAAATAGAATTGGCGAAAAAATTAAAAAAGTTAAATATTGAAGAAACGTCAAAGGTAATATTACGATACTAGATACTGTTTCTGAAAAATTTTTTGATATAATCTTTGGTGTAAGTTCACAAAATAATATTATTAGAAACGTTGTTCCAAGCCAAACTATCGTTTCTTTAAGTTCTTTATTAACATAAGGCAGTTGGGCAACAAAAATTTCTGTTATAGTTGAACTGAAAAGAAGATTTACAATAGTATTACCAATGAGAATACTAATTAGGAATCTATACGGTTTTAAGATCCATAAGTTTAACGGAAAACGAAGAATTTTATATTTAACATAAATCTTTTTTAATTTATATTCTTGTAACGAAGTCAAAGCTGCTTCACTACCAGAGAAAAAAAATGATAAAAAAGCAAGAATAATTAAAACTACAAATTTCATTAATCCACTCCTGCCGAAAAAAATTGATTAAAATTAAAATGCTCTAAATAGGTAGGATGGCTAAACTTTTAACTCGTTTAATATCTTATATGCAGCGTTATACATCCATTTTCTTTTTTGTTCAGTATCATCATCCATCCCTTTGAAATGTAACAATCCATGAACTAAAACAAATAACAACTCCCATTTTGGCGAAGTTTTAAAAATTCTCGAATTTTTTATAATTTGTTCAACTGAAATCACAATATCAGCTGTACATTCATCATATTTGAAACACAATACATCAGTTGGATTTTTTTTATTTAAAAACTTTTTGTTTAACTCAGAAATATATTTATTATCAACAAAAACAAATGATAACTCAAGTTTGTCTGGTTTCTTAAATAATTTACGAAGTATTTTATTTATAAACCTTTTTAACACTTTTGGATGGATTATAAACTTTTTTGTTTTGTATATAGTTACCCAGCTCACTAAAGTTAACCCTTTTTCCCGTTAGATGGGATTGACCTCAAATGATATAAACTTATTAAAGTTTTAGTCAAAACATCACTTATTATATACAAATCTCTCAAAGTGAACGGTACTTCGTCAAATTGTCCATCAACAAATTTTGCGTTTATCACACGTTCAACAGTTTGTTTAATTTTTTGTGCATCAAGTTCTGTAATACTTCTACAAGCAGCTTCACAGGAATCACATATCATGATTATCGCAGCTTCTTTAGTTTGAGGTTTTGGCCCTGGATAACGTAACAATTCTTTGTCAAAAAAATCAAATTCTAAAGTTTTATCTTGTAGTCCATAAATAAAAGAATTTCCATGATGTTGTTCTATAATATCTATGATCACCTTATCAAGTTTATGCTCATATGCAAGTTTCACACCTTCTTTTACATGGTTTATAATTACCAAACTTGACAACGACGGATTTAATTCAGAATGCGGATTTTTTATTGCGAACTGATTTTCTATAAAATACTCTGGATGCACAATTTTGCCTATATCATGGAAAAGTCCCCCTACTTTACATATTAACGGATTTGCTAACACTGTTATAGCTACTTGTTCTGCTAAAGATGATACCATAACAGAATGGTGATAAGTACCAGGAGCTTCTGTCATTAACAGTTTTAACAATGGATGATTTAAATTTGCTAATTCAACAAGTTTTATATTAGTAGTTTTTTTATACACTAATTCTAATGGTGAAAGTAAAACAGAAACTAAACCAAAACTCAATAAGTTGCTAAATATGCTGTTTATCAAAAAACCAAATATATTAAGTTTTTGTTCTTTACTAAAAACATTTAATCCTATATTTAGATTAAACATTATGTCCATTTCATAGTACATTAAAAGATTGACACATACAGCAATCAAAAAACATGATATGATTGATTTTAAAATAACAAAAAACAAATCTTGTCGAGAAAAAATTTTTTCAGATAAAGAAATTATATACAATGACACCAATACATAATAAAAACTAAAAATACTCAATTCAGACAAATTTTCTGTAAATAAATAACCTCCAATAACAGCATTAAAAACAGAAAACAATATAGCCCACCAAATATCTAATAACAAACATGCTAAAATTACAAAACCTGTTATTGGCAAAAGATAAAATGTTAGGTTGTTAAACTTAAAAAACACAATTACTACAACTTGCAACAATGACAAAGTAAAAAATAACACAAGAGAATTTTTATATTCTTCAAACTTTGTGTTAAACAAATTTTTAAGTTTTTGTAACAAATATTTAAATATCGTAAGAAAGATAAAATAAATAACAACTGCTAAACTTAACAAACGAATTACAAATTCAGCACCTTTCACCTTACCAACTATAAAATTTTTTACTACAACTAACAAAACAAGACTAAAAATAAAAATTATAACTAACACTAAATCAGGTAATACAACCTCATGTTGTTCAGCTACTTTTTTTCTTTGTTCAACATTTATTTTTTTCTCAATTTGTTCAATTTTTTCAGCAAGAGAGGAAACTATCGGTTTTAATTTTACAATGAGCCTATTTATCATTTATTTTTTAACTCCCACTCTTCATATGCTTTTATTATTTTTTTAACAAGTTTATGCCTAACTATATCATCCTCGTTAAAATATATAAATTTAATTTCTTCTATATTTTTAAGAATATCTTTTATCAATACTAATCCTGATTGTACTTTAGCATCAAGGTCTATCTGTGTTATATCACCAGTTATTACCAACTGAGAATTAAACCCAAGCCGTGTAAGAAACATTTTCATTTGTTCAGGAGTAGTATTTTGTGCTTCATCAAGGATGATAAACGCGTCATTTAAAGTTCTACCACGCATATATGCTAATGGAATTATCTCTATAACTTCTTCATCAAGATATCTTTTAAACATTTCTGGGCCTAACATAACAAAGAATGCGTCATACAACGGTTTCAAATACGGATTTATTTTATCATACAAATCGCCTGGTAAGAATCCTAACCGTTCACCAGCTTCTACTACAGGTCGTGTTAAAACAATTTTATAGACATCGCCTCGATTTAGTTTCATCAACGCTGACATCACTGCAAGAAAAGTTTTCCCTGTCCCAGCAGGACCTATTGCTATTACAATGTCATATTCGTCCATATATTCAAGATATCGTTTTTGATTCTCTGTTTTAGGTCTTATAATTTCACCATCAAAAGCGAGAAATTCGTATTTTTTTAATCCAGTTTTCTTCTGTGTTTCCAAAAAATGTTCTTTTTTATGTACTTGTTGTTGTGATATATGACTTTTGTTTATCATTAAATTTTGTACAAAACTATATGCTTGTTCCACACTTTCTTTACTACCTACAATATCAATTTCAAATCCCTCCTCATCTGGTAACGGATAATAATAAATTTCAACATTGGTCATTTTCTCAATATACTTTAGATTTTTATCTTGTTCTCCAATAATTTCTAAAAGTTCTTTTCTGTTTTTTACATAAAATTTTTTCTTCATAGTTACATTTTTACCCTCTTCTAAAAGTATTAATTATTATTTAGATTTCAGATCACTTTTAAATTGTAAATAAAGTTCATCAAGTTGTTTTTTACTTACAGAAGAAGGTGCTGATGTAAGTAAACAAAATCCTTTCTGTGTTTTTGGAAATGCTATAACATCACGAATTGACTCCGAATTTGTCAACAATGCTAACAATCTATCAAACCCTATTGCAAGCCCACCATGAGGTGGCGCACCATAAGATAAAGCTTCGAGTAGAAAACCAAATCTATCTTCTATTTCTTCGTCAGTTAACCCTAAAATTTTTAATATTTTTCTTTGTAACTCACTATTATGAATTCTGATACTCCCACCTCCAAGTTCAATACCGTTTAATACTATATCATACGCACGAGAACGTATTTTTAAAAGTTCTTCTTGTGAAATATTTTCTCTATCAAACAAACAAATTTCATCTTTTTTTGGTGAAGTAAAAGGATGATGCATACTTACAATACGTTGTTCTTCTTCTGAAAACTCAAACAAAGGGAAATCTACTACCCAGACAAAACAAAATTTATTGTTATCTATCAAATTTAAATCTTTTGCTAATTTTTCTCTAAGCATACCTAAGAACTCACAACTTTTGTTATGTTTATCTGCAGAAAAAAATATTGTTTCTCCACCTTCAAGGTTTAATCTGTTTTTGATATCATCTAATTCTTTTTTATCAAAAAATTTTACAATGTTTGACTCAAACTGTCCTTCTGTATATCTCATCCATGCTAAACCTTTTGCACCAACAGATTTTGCAAATTCTATATACTCATCAATCTGTTGTCGTGAGATTCTATAATCTTTTGGTACAACAATAACATTTACTTCACCTCCATTCTCTATAACATTTCTAAAAACATTAAACTTTGTTGACTTTAACAAGTCAGTAATATTAACAATTTCAAGTCCATATCTTAAATCAGGCCTATCTGTGCCATACTTTGATATAGCTTCATCATAAGAAATTCTTTTAAACGGACGTGACAATTCTAAATTTAATGCAGATTTAAATATTTCTACTAATAATTTTTCTGTAATGTTAATTACATCTTCCTCATCTACAAAAGAAAGTTCATAATCAATCTGTGTAAACTCAGGTTGACGGTCAGCTCTAAGATCTTCGTCACGAAAACAACGTACTATCTGAAAATATTTATCAATACCTGCTACCATAAGAATTTGTTTAAACAATTGTGGCGATTGTGGCAACGCATAAAATGTGTATGGGACCAACCTTGAAGGTACCAAAAAGTCACGTGCTCCTTCCGGTGTTGATTTTGTAAGAAATGGTGTCTCTACTTCTACAAACCCTTTAGAAACAAAGAAGTTGCGAATAATATTTGCCAAATTACTTCTTAATTTTATTCTATTTAACATTTCAGCTCTACGGAGGTCTAAATATCTATATCGTAATCTTAATTCTTCAGAGACATTTTTATATTCAGAAATCTCAAATGGCAAAACTTTTGATGTGTTTAAAACTTCCAAATTTTTACAAAGTATCTCAACTTCGCCAGAAAACAACTTTGGATTTTCTGTCCCTTGTGGTCTTAACCTAACACTTCCCTCAACTTTAATAACATATTCACTACGCAATTTTTCTGCTTTTTCAAACACATCTTTGTTGTTTGGTTCAAAGACTACTTGTACAATTCCTTCTCTATCCCTTAGATCTACAAATATTACTCCACCATGATCTCGTCGTGAATGCACCCAACCATATACTACCACGTCTTTACCTAAAAATTCTTTATTAATTTTTCCACAATATATTCTTTGCATAAACATTTTCCTTTCTTTATTACAAAATTTTGTATTTTTATACTAAATTTTCTATATATATTACAATAATTTGCAAACTTTTTCAAACTTAAAAAGAAAGGATTAACACTGTACAAAAATAAGATAGATAAATAACTTTGTTGAACTACATGAAACACTTACTATTTTTCCTCCTCTTTTCTGGTATACCAAAAGAGTTGAATAAATATTTCAAAGATAGCAAATTTTACCAACCTGTAATAAGAAGAAAAAAATTGTATTACGAACGAATGGGGCCATTTTAACATAGTACGTGCAGAACGTCTTATTGTGAAAATGGATCTAAAAATGGAACGAAAAGAATGTATGTTTTGCCCTAAGAATCAAGACAAAACTCCAAGACATGTCAAAACAAATGGAGATTATATCCGCCAAATGATACCAACTGGAAGATAAGTGTGTCCCCAAACCTTTTCCCATGGATGATAGAACATATGAATATTGTGGAAACAACCAATGTAGAATTAAGTCTTGCACAAGACGTTGATGGCGACAGATTAGCTATTGTTGACGAAAAAGGCAATCCTATTGGTGAAGAATATACATTAGTATTTACAGAAAATTTTATTCTTGAAAAAACAAAAGGTGTTGTTGCTACAAACCTTTCCACAACACAATTGGTTGACAATGTTGCAGAAAAAATATGGCTGTGAAGTTGTTAGAACAGAAGTTGGTGAAATAAATATTGTAGAAGAAATTATTAAACTAAATGCTATAATTGGCAGTGAAGGTAATGGCGGAATTATTTATCTTAAATAAATTTATGGAGAGACAGCTTATGTGTTATTGCATTAATATTAGAATTAATAGTATCTATAAATCTGTCTACATCTGAGCTAACAGAAAAAAAATACCAAGATATTTTATGACAAAAACAAAGATTTCTTTATCATCAGATAAAATAATGATGGTGTTAAATTATTTTAGAAAAAAATTTTTTGATCACGAGTGTAACCTTGAGGACGGTTTAAGAGTTATTCTTCCGGTAAGATGGATACATCTTAGACCATCTAACACTGAACCAATTATCCGTATTATGGTAGAAACAATTTTGCCAAATTTAACTTCTCAATTTATTACCCAAATTTTCAATGAAATAAAAACTATTGTTTAAAATTTACCCTATCTTTAAATCATACTTTTTTGTTCTTATCTTTGCCCATTCCCAACAATACTCATAAAGATGTAACCCTTTAGAAGAAGCAATAATTTCTCCATTACCAACACCTATTTCTAGATCGGAAGA